>Ga0255192_1000089_pt1 | contig 18439 bp, 16 predicted proteins | sample Miss_Miss_RepC_8_2_FD_189950 | JGI IMG/M metagenome (GOLD analysis project Ga0255192, IMG submission 189950) | Freshwater microbial communities from Mississippi River, Louisiana, United States - Miss_Miss_RepC_8h | ecosystem: Environmental > Aquatic > Freshwater > River | place: USA: Louisiana...
GAAAAATCAGGCGGTGGCCTCGAAGCTGGTCGTCGTCCAGCGACGCGCCTGCTCGCTGATGGATACACCCAGACCCGGCAAAGTGGGCACGAGCATGCGGCCATCCTTGATTTGAATACGCTCGTTGAACAGCGGCTCCAGCCATTCAAAGTGCTCGACCCAGGGTTCGGTCTTGTAGGTGGCGGCCAGGTGAATGTGCAGCTCCATCGCAAAGTGCGGCGCCAGCATCAAGCCTGCGTGTTCAGCCAGCTGCGCGATCTTCAGGAAAGGCGTGATGCCGCCCACGCGGGGGCCGTCGGGCATCAGGTAGTCGGCGGCGCGGTGGCGGATCAGGTCCCAATGTTCCTGCACGCTGGTGAGCATTTCGCCGGTGGCAATCGGGGTGTCGAATTGCGCGGCCAATGCGGCGTGGCCTTCGTGGTCGTAGGCGTCCAGCGGTTCTTCGATCCAGACCAGGTTCATCGGCTCCAGACGGCGGCACATGCGCTGCGCAGTCGGGCGGTCCCACTGCTGGTTGGCGTCCACCATGATCGGGAAACGGTCACCCAGGTGATGGCGCACGGCGCTCACGCGTTCGATGTCCTTGTCGCAGTCGGGCTGGCCCACTTTGAGCTTGATGCCGCCAATGCCCTTGGCGACCGAGGCCGAGGCGTTGACCAGCAGCTGATCCAGCGGCGTGTGCAAAAAGCCACCCGAGGTGTTGTAGCAGCGCACGCTGTCGCGGTGCGTACCCAGCAGCTTGGCCAGCGGCAATCCGGCGCGCTTGGCCTTCAGATCCCACAGGGCCACGTCAAAGGCACCGATGGCCTGAACACTCAGACCGCTGCGCCCGACCGACGCACCTGCCCAGCACAGCTTGTCCCAGAGCTTGGCAATGTCGCTCGGGTCTTCGCCGATCAGCACGGGGGCGATTTCCTTGGCGTGCGCAAACTGGCCAGGGCCGCCCGCGCGCTTGGAATAGCTGAAACCCACCCCTTCGGCGCCCTCTTTCGTCTTGATTTCGACGAAGAGGATGGCGATTTCGGTCATGGGCTTCTGGCGCCCGGTCAGAACTTTGGCGTCGCTGATCGGGTTGGCCAGGGGCAAGGTGCAGGCGGACACCCGCACCCAGGAGATCGCATCAGACATTGGCTCCCTCGCTCACTGCGGCTTGATACCAGCGGTCTTGATCACGCGTGTCCACTGATCCAGTTCGGACTTGACGAAATCGGTGTAAGGCTTGCTGCCCATGGGGGGAATCACGAAACCCGTCGAGGTCAAGCGCTGCCTGAAGTTGGCCGACTGCATGGCCTGCGCCATGGCCGCTTCGAGTTTTTCCACGATGGGCTGAGGCGTGCCTTTGGCGACCGACAGGCCAGACCACGACAGCGCCTCGAACCCTTTGTAGCCAGACTCTGCAATGGTGGGCACGTCAGGGTAGAGCGCATTGCGCTCCTTGCTGGTCACAGCCAATGCGCGCAGCTTGCCCGCTTTGACATGCGGCAAAGCCACATCCTGGTTCAGAAAGACCATGGGCACGGTGCCGGCCAGCAGGTCGTTGAGCATGGGGCCGCCGCCACGGTAGGGGATACCGGTCATGAACACGCCAGCGGTCTGCTTGAACAACTCCATCGCCATGTGGCCCGAAGCGGCATGGGTGAAGCCGTAGTCGAGCTTGCCCGGATTCTTCTTGGCGTAATCCACCAGTTCCTTGACCGTTTTGAAGGGTTGGGACGGATGAACCAGCAACACATTGGGGCCCGAATGCACCTGCGTGAGGTGGATGAAGTCGGTCAACGAGTTGTATTTGAGGTTGGGGTCGAGCCCGTGCGCGACCGCGTTCTGGCCCACACCCGTCTGGATGATGGTGTAGCCGTCGGCCGGCAGCTTGACGGCACGGTCGGTACCGACCACGCCACCGGCGCCACCGATGTTTTCCACCACCACCGGCTGCTTGAGCACCTTGGTCAGCTCTTCGGCCATCAGGCGTCCCATCACGTCACTGGTGCCGCCGGGTGGGAAAGCCACGATCAGCTTGATCGGCTTGCTCGGGTAGTCGGCCTGCGCCCATGCGGCTGGACTGGTCAGCAGACCGATGCCCGCCAGAACTGCGGCCTGCAGGATGTTTCGTTTCTTCATCATGGTTTGTCTCCTTGTGTGGTCAGGGTTGGATATCTCAGGTGATCGGTGCCGGGTTGAACAGCACCAGCGCGTTGTGCAGCTTCCAGTGCTCAGCCCAGGTTTTTTTGCCGCTGGCGGTCTCCAGCAGCATGCGAAACAGGGCCCAGCCAGCCTCTTCAATCGTCATGTCGCCATCGGCGATCTGACCGGCGTTGAAGTCCATCAGGTCATGCCAGCGGCGCGCCAAGTCACTGCGCGTGGCCACTTTGACCACCGGGCAGGCCTGCAGGCCGTACGGCGTGCCCCGGCCAGTGGTGAACACGTGCACGTTCATGCCTGCGGCCAGCTGCAGGGTGCCGCAGATGAAATCACTGGCAGGCGTCGCGGCAAAGACCAGACCCCTCTGGTTGGGCTTGAGCTTGTCACCGGGGGCGAGTACGCTGGCAATCGCGCCACTACCGCTCTTGATGATCGAACCCATGGCTTTTTCGGCGATGTTGGACAGACCACCCGCCTTGTTGCCCGGCGTGGTGTTGGCGGTGCGGTCCACGCGGCCACGGTCGAGGTACCGGTCATACCAGCCCAGCTCACGCACCACGTCTTCGGCCACGGCGGGCGTGGCGGCGCGGCTGGTGAGCTGCTCCACAGCATCGCGCACCTCGGTGTTCTCGGAGAACATGACAGTGCCCCCCGCACGAACGATCAGGTCGGCCATGTACCCCACCGCCGGGTTGGCGGTCACACCCGAAAAGGCGTCACTGCCGCCGCACTGCACCCCCACCACCAGGGCGCTGGCAGGCACGGTCTGGCGCTGGCGCGCGTTCAGGCGCTCCAGGTGGGGCCGGGCACGCTGCACGATGCTGTCGATCATGGACATGAAACCCACATGCTCATCGTCCTGCAGGCACACCAGATCGGGGCCAGTGGCCTGATCGCGCGCATCGTGGATCGGGAAGCTGCCCGGCGGCAACAGGCGCGAGGGTTGCAGTTTTTCGCAGCCCAGGCTGACCACCATGACCTCGCCGCCAAAGTTGGGGTTGAGGCTGATGTTGCGCAGGGTGCGGATCGGGATTTCGGCACCGGGGGCGTCGATCGCCACACCACAGCCATAGCTGTGTTCCAGCCCCACCACGCCGTCCACATGGGGGTAAAGCGGCAGCAGTTCGCGCTCGATGCGTTCCACCGCCACCTTGAGCACACCGGCCACGCACTGCACCGTGGTGGTGATGGCCAGCAGGTTGCGCGTGCCCACCGAGCCATCCGCGTTCACAAAGCCTTCAAAGGTGTAGCCCTCCAGTGGCGTCCAAGCAGGTGCAGGCTTCGTGGCCATAGGCAGGCCCTGCAGTTCGCGCGCCGGCGGAATGTCCAGCAATCGCTCATGCACCCAGCTGCCCGCGGCAATGGCTTCACGGGCAAAACCCACGGGCACGTTGTAGCGCAGCACGGCCTGGCCAGCAGCAATGTCTTTCAAAGCCACCTTGTGGCCTTGCGGCACCTTGTCCCGCAGGGTCAGGCCGTCGGCCGGGCCGCCCTGCATGACGGTGCCTGCAGGCAGGCCGCCGTCGTTGGCGATGATGGCCACGTTGTCATCCGGATGCATGCGGATGGCGAGAGGACGTTGGGGGGTGCTCATGTCATTAACGCGGCTCAGAAACGGGGTTGTTTTCCGGTGAAGGTCGGGTCGTACTTGCGCATCTGACCCAGGTCGTCGCGGTTGCGGATGCCGCAGTGCAGGTAGTTGTCGTGCAGTCGGGCCAGGGCTTCGCGGTCAATGCTCACGCCCAGGCCCTGGCCACGTGGCACACGCAGGCTGCCGTTCTCAAACTTCAGGCGACCGCCCTGCACGATCTCTTCGTCCTGCCAGGGGTAGTGCGTGTCGCAGGCATAGGACAGGTGCGGCACCGAGGCGGCCAGGTGGGTCATCGCGATCAGGCTGATGCCCAGATGCGAGTTGGAATGCATGGACAGGCCCATGTCAAAGGTCTGGCACAGGCGAGAAAGCTGCTGTGTGGTGCGCAGGCCGCCCCAGTAGTGATGATCGGACAGGACGATGCGCACCGGGCAACCCAGACGCACGTTCTGTGCAAATTCCTTGTAATCGGTCACGACCATGTTGGTGGCCAGCGGCACGTCACAGGCGCGGGCCACGGCGGCCATGCCCTCCAGCCCGGGGGCGGGGTCTTCGTAATACTCCAGCACGCCGCGCAGCTGCTCGACCACCTTCAGGCTGGTGGCCACGGTCCAGTTGGCGTTGGGGTCGATGCGCAGCGGCACGCCCGGAAAAGCCTTGGCCAGCGCCAGCAAAGCCGCCACTTCCTGCTCGGGCGGCAAAGCCCCGGCCTTGAGCTTGATGCTCCTGAAACCATATTTGTCGATCATGCGGCGCGCCTGCGCCACCATCTGCTCGGGGACCAGGCCTTCACCAAAAGCATCAGGCGGGTAATGGGCGCGAGGCTTGTCGATGTGCTGGGCGTACTTGAAGAACAGATAAGCAGAAAACGGCACACTGTCACGCGCCGCACCGCCCAGCAGGTCCACCACCGGCGCGTTGGCCAGCTGGCCTTGCAGGTCCAGCATGGCGACCTCAAAAGCACTGACCACCTTGGCCACGTTTTTGGACACATGCGTGCCCGGCGCCAGCGAAATCTGCTCACCCAGAAACTCCGAAGCCTGGCCTGCGGGTTGCACCAGCGCCTGCACCCGGATTTCCATCGCATTCAGGTCCCAGGGCGAGAGGTCCTGCAGCGCTGGCGCGGCCTTGACCAGCACGTCCAGCATGGACTGATCACCATAGGTCTCGTTGATGCCCACGAGGCCCGAGGCGGTTTCAACCTCAATGATCGAACGCAGCGCCCAGGGCTCGTGGATGCCCGCCGCGTTCAGCAGCGGCGGGTCCCGAAACGCGATCGGCGTGACGCGGACGTGGCGGATGGCGTGAGAGGTCATTTCAGATCACTTCAGCAAGCTCGGCAGCCACAAAGAGAATGCGGGAACATAGGTAACCAGCAGCAGGCACATGCCCAAAGCGCCGTAAAACGGGCCAATGGTGCGCATCACCTGTCCCACCGATATTTCGCCGATGGCACATCCGACAAACTGCACTGAACCAACGGGCGGGGTGTTCAGGCCCAGCGCGCAGTTGATCAACATGACGATACCGAACTGCAACGGATCCATGCCGAACTGCATGGCGATTGGCATGAATATGGGTGTGCAAATCAGGATGGTGGCAGCCATGTCCAGAAAAGTGCCCAGGATGAACAACAGCACATTGATCATCAGGAAGATCACCCAGGGCTCTTTGCTCACCATGGTCATCAGCTCGCCGGTTTTCTGCGGCACTTCGTACAGTGCCATAAAGTAACCAAACGCTGCCGAAATACCGATCAAGAGCAGCACCACTCCGGTCGTCTTGCAGGCCTTGGCGCAGGCCTTGAGGAAGTTGTGCCAGGTCAGCGAGCGGTAAACAAATACCGTGACCAGCAAGGCCCAGGCCACGGCAATCGAGGCCGACTCTGTGGCCGTGAAGGCGCCCGACAAAATGCCGCCCAGGATGATGACTACCACGAACAGGCCCGGTAGCGCGGCCAGGAAAGCCGTGAGCACCATGGCCCAGCCTGGGAAAGCCCCGTGCGTGGGGTAGCCGCGTTTCACCGCCACGTAGTAAGCAGCGGCCAGGTTGCACACCGTGAGGATGATGGCCGGCACCAGGCCGGCCAGGATCAGTCCCAGCACACTGACCGAGGCGATACCCGCCGTGGCCAGTGTGAAGATGATCAGGTTGTGCGAGGTCGGCATGATGGCACCGACCAGGGCCGCGTGCGTGGTGACGTTGACGGCATAGTCGGCGTCGTAGCCTTCTTTTTTCATCAAGGGGATCATCACCGAGCCCATCGCCGACACATCGGCCAGCGGCGAACCTGCGACACCACCGAAGATGGTGCAGCCCAGCACATTGCTCATGCCCAGACCGCCACGCACATGGCCGATCAGACTGTTGGCGAATTTGACGATGCGATCAGCGATTCCGCCGTAAAGCATGAGCTCACCGGCAAACACAAAGAAGGGAATAGCCAGGAAAGAAAATACCTGCATGCCACCCACCATCTTTTGAAAGACGACGGCAACAGGCAAGCCAGCAGCCACGATGGTGGCCACCGAGGACAGTCCAATCGCAAAGGCCACCGGCACGCCCAGGATCAGAAAGAGCGTGAAGCTCAGGGTCAGGATGGTCAGTTCCATGGCATCAGTTCCAGGCGGGTTCGACAGTTTGGCCGCGCAGGATGGCCACGATGTGCTCGATCGAAAACAGCACAATCAGCGCACCGGCGATCACTACCGGCACATAGTCGATGCCATCAGGCACCGGCAGCATGGGTTTCTTTTCACCCCATTTGGCATTGGCCCAAAGCCATCCGCTTTGCACCATGAGCACACCAAAGGTGGCAACCAGGGCGTGGATCAACAACTCCACACGGCGCTGCCAAACTTCGGGCAAGAGCATGACCAGCGATTCCAGACCGATATGACCCGCATCGCGTACCCCCACCGCCAGACCAAAGGCCGTGACAAACAGCACCAGCAACAAGGCCAGGTTTTCGGCCCAAGTGGGCGTGTCGTTGAGCACGTAGCGGCCAATAACCTGCCACTGTACGCACAGGATGACGGCGATCAGACCGAGCACAGCCAACATCAGGCTGAGCTTGGAAACCGCTGCGCAAAATTTGGTGAACATGAAAAACTCCGGCCCCCGGCGCGAGCCGGGGGCATCGGTTCAAAGAGGCATCACTTGGTGTCCTGGATCGCCTTGACCAGGCGCTTCATATCGGGCGTGGTCATGAACTTGTCGTACACCGGGCCCATCACAGCCTGGAAGGACTTTTTGTCCACTTCCACGATCTCGGCGCCCGCGGCCTTGACGTTGGCCAGCGATTTGGCCTCTTGTGCATCCCAAGCCTTGCGCTCGAAAGCCACAGATTCCTTGGCCGCCTTTCGAATCATGTCCTGCTCGGCCTTGGGCAGCTTGTCCCACACGACCTTGGACATGACCAGAATCTCGGGCGCCATCGAGTGCTCGGTCTTGGAATAGACCTTGACGGCCTCCACGTGCTTGGCCGTATCAAACGAGGGGATGTTGTTTTCAGCCGCATCGATCAGGCCGGTTTTCAGGCCGGTGTAGACCTCGCCGTATGGCATGGGCGTCGCATTGGCCCCCATGGCGCTGACCAGGGCCACCCACAAATCCGACTGCTGTACGCGGATCTTCAGGCCCTTGGCGTCGGCCACGGTCTTGATCGGCTTTTTGGCGTAGATGGACCGTGCACCGCTGTCGTAGAAAGCCAGGCCAACAAATCCCGCCGACTCGCAGCTCTTGAGGATTTCATCACCCACCGGACCATCGAGCGAATGGCGCATGTGTTCGATCGAGCGAAACAGGAAAGGCATGGTCGGCACTTGCGTCAGAGGGCAGATGCCGTTCATCGGCCCCACGTTCACACGCGTGAAATCGAGCGCGCCAATCTTGACCTGGTCGATGGTTTCCTTCTCGCTGCCCAAGGCGGCCTTGTTGAAGACCTTGATCTTGTGTTTTCCGCCGCTGGCTTTTTCGAGCAGTTCGCTCATGTGCTTGACGGCCACCACAGTGGGGTAGTCGTCGGCGTTGTGGGTGTCGGCCGAGCGGAACTCGGTGGCTTGAGCACCCAGAGCAAAGGCAGCGGCCAGGGCCAACAGGGATGTCTTGAATTTCATGGTGGTCTCCGTTGTGGTTTGAGAAAGGTACTGCGGGTAATTACTGCGAACCCAAGGCCTTGATCAGCGCATTCAGCTCTTCCATCTCGGCGGGTTTCAGGTCGGTCAACGGTGCACGCACCGGACCAGCGTCGTGGCCCACCAGTTTGGCACCAGCCTTGACGATGCTGACCGCGTAACCCTGGCCTTTGTTTCGAATGGCCAGGTAAGGCATGAAGAACTGCTTGAGCAAGCGGTGCTGCGTGGCCATGTCGTCCTTAGCCACAGCGTGGTAGAACTCCATGGCGGTCTTGGGGATGAAGTTGAACACCGCCGATGAATACACCGGCGTGCCCAGCGCCTTGTAGGCGGCGGCGTAGACCTCTGCAGTGGGCAGGCCACCCAGGTAAGAAAAGCGGTCGCCCATCTTCATGTAGATGGAGCTCATCAGCTCGATGTCGCCGATGCCGTCCTTGAAACCGATCAGGTTGGGGCAGCGGTCGGCCAGGATGGCCAGCGATTCGGGGGTGAGCTTGCAGACGTTGCGGTTGTAGACGATGACGCCAAACTTCACGCTCTTGCAGACGGCTTCGACGTGGGCAATCAGGCCTTCCTGGCCCGCCTCGGTCAGGTAGTGCGGCAGCAGCAGGATGCCGTGGGCGCCTGCACGCTCGGCTTCCTGTGCGCACTGGATGGCAAAACGCGTGGGGCCACCGGCACCGGCAATGATGGGCACCTTGCCTCGGCAGGTGTCGACGGCTGTTCGGATGATCTCGGGGTACTCGTCGCCCGTGAGCGAGAAGAACTCACCCGTGCCGCCTGCGGCAAACAGGGCCGTGGCACCGTAGGGCGCCAACCACTCCAGGCGCTCTGCGTAACCCTTCTTGTTGAAGTCGCCATTGGCGTCGAAGTCCGTCAGCGGAAACGACAGCAGGCCGTGGGACATGATGGCTTTGAGTTCTTGCGGATTCATCTCGGGGTGTCCTTGTCAGAAGGGATGGTTCAGTCAAAAAAGCTGTAGGGGTTCAGAGCGGGCCGATCTTCACGAAGCCACCGCCCTGGAACTGCACGGCGGGGTCTTTCAGATCGGGCTCGGGGGTGCGGGCATAGACCGCCTCACGGAAGGCATCGGAACTGTCTTGCGGGCGGTAACCGATGTGGCGCGCCAAGTGGTTGTCGTACCAGCTCACCTGGTTGTCGGACGTGCCGTAAATGATGCTGTGGCCCAGCACCGGCGTGGTGAGGCAGGCGGTGATCAGGCGGTGCAGGTCGTCGTAGCTGAGCCACGTGGCCAGCATGCGGCGGTCCTTGGGTTCTGGAAACGAGGAGCCGATGCGCACACAGGCGGTTTCGATGCCATAACGGTCAAAGTACAGCCGCGAGAGGTCTTCGCCAAAGGCTTTGGACAAGCCGTACAGACCATCGGGCCGGGGCGGGCTGAGGGCGTCCACCACCTCGCTCTGACGGTAAAAACCCATGACGTGGTTGGAGCTGGCCAACACGATGCGTTTGACGCCATGGATACGCGCGGCCTCATACAGGTTGTAGGCCCCGATGATGTTGGCCTGCAGGATCGGCGCCCAGGGCTGTTCGGTGGACACGCCGCCAAAATGCACGATGGCCTGGCACCCCGCCACCAGGGCCTGGACGGCCTCGGCATCGGCCAGATCGGCCTGCACCACTTCCTCACCGGCTTGGGCCGGGTCCATCGGACTCACATCACTCAGTCGCAGCCGCTCGCAATTGGCGTTCAGACGACCGCGCATGGCGCGCCCCAAACCGCCAGCCGCACCGGTCATGAGCAGGGTGTGATGGGATCGGATCGTCATGGCTCAGGCACCTTTTAAGGTTGTATGTTGTCTGATGACTGGCGATTCTGTATGCTTGCACCCATCCTGTCAAGAACCGGGACACAAAAAACATGAACAGCCCCTCCACCTCCCCTTCCCTGCCCGCAGGACGCAGCCGCCGCGGTGGCCTGGTTCAGGAAGTGGTGCAGCACCTGCAGCAACTCATCCAGTCGGGCCAGCTCCAGGCGGGCGACAAGCTGCCCACCGAGTCGGCCGTGATGGGCGATCTGGGGGTGAGCCGCACGGTGGTGCGCGAAGCCATCTCCAGGCTGCAGGCGTCAGGACAGGTGGAGACCCGGCATGGCATCGGCACTTTTGTGCTGGAAGCGCCCACGACCCACAATTTCCGCATCGCCGAGCAGGACATGGCCACCGTCGACGACGTGATCGCCGTGCTGGAACTGCGCATCAGCCTGGAAACCGAAGCCGCAGGGCTGGCGGCGCAGCGCGCCAGTCCGGAACAGCTGAGCGCCATGGCCAGTGCCCTGCAGGGTTTTGCACTGGCGATCGACAGCCAGTCCGACGCGGTGCCCAGCGATTTCCAGTTTCACATGGAAGTGGCCAAAGCCACCGGCAACCGCCACTTCGCCGACCTGATGACCTACCTGGGCACGCACATCATTCCACGCACCCGCATCCAGACCGCAGACCAGGCGCCTGAGGGGCGGCAAGCCTACTTGCAGCGCGTGCATGGCGAGCACGAAAGCATTTACAACGCCATCCGCAACCACGACACCGAGGCGGCACGCGCCGCCATGCGCACCCACCTGTCCAACAGCCGCGACCGCCTGCGCAAGGCACGCGAGGGCGTCAGCTGACGGCCCTCCCCGGCGCCCTCGAGTTGTACGATGTCTTTTGAATAAAAGGCGAAGATCTGAATCAGGCCCCGCGCGTCTCGACATAAAGCGCGTACAGCGAATGGCTGGCGGCCATGAAGAGGCGGTTGCCTCTGGCGCCCCCAAAACACAGGTTGGCACAGCGCTCGGGCAGGTGAATGTGGCCGATGGCCTGCCCCTGCGGATTGAACACCCGCACACCGTCGAGCTGCTCGGGCTGCGCATCCAGGCTGCCATTGCTGCCCCAGCCGCACCAGAGGTTGCCGTCTTCGTCCACGGCGATCCCGTCGAGCGCTCCCGGCCCCTGGGCGTCGATCACCAGACGCTTGCCCGACAAGGCGCCAGCACTGTCCACGTCGTAGGCCCAGACCTTGCGCGAAGGTTGCGCACGGCTTTCCACGAGGTAGAGCACACGCTCGTCCGGCGAGAACGCCAGGCCATTCGGTCCGGCCACATCGGTCAGCACCTGTTGCAGCTGCCCCGTGGTCGGGTCAATGCGATACAGCGCGTGCGGCAACTCAGACTCGGCCTTCTCTCCTTCCCAATGTCCGCCAATGCCAAACGGCGGATCGGTGAACCAGATGGCGCCGTTGGATTGGCACACGATGTCGTTGGGTGAGTTCAGTCGCTTGCCCTCGAAACGATCGGCCAGCACGGTGATGCGGCCGTCGTATTCGGTGCGCGTGATGCGGCGTCCGCCGTGTTCGCAGGTGAGCAAACGGCCCTGCGCATCGCGCGCCAGGCCATTGGCAAAGTTGGACGGCGAGCGGAACACGCCCCAGGCGCCGCTGGCTTCGTCGTAGCGCATGATGCGGTTGTTGGGAATGTCGCTGACCAGCAGGTAGCGGCCATCGCCAAACCAGACCGGGCCTTCGGCCCAGCGCATGCCGCTGCCCAGCATTTCCACCGTGCTGCTGAAGATGCGGTACTTCGCAAACGAAGGGTGCAATACCTCGATGCGCGGATCGGGGTAACGCTGGCTGGGTTGGAACGCAAAAACGGTGCCGGGCGAAGCGGCCGTGGTCAGCAAGGTGTGTTCACTCATGGGGTGCATGGTAATCGCAAGCCCGGCGCGCCATCAGGCGTTCAGGATGGCCACCGAACGCGTGTTCAGATAGGCCTCCAGGGCCTCGGGCCCACCCTCAGACCCGTAACCCGAGTCCTTGATGCCACCGAAAGGCATTTCGGCATTGGGCATGGCGGGCATGTTGATCCAGAGCATGCCCACCTCGACGTGGCGGGTGAGCAGGTCGGCATTGCGCAGCGAGCGGGTGAAGGCGTAGCCCGCCAGCCCGTAGGACAGGCGATTGGCTTCGGCAATGGCTTCGTCGAGCTGCTGGAACTTGCGCACAGCCGCCACAGGTCCAAAGGGCTCGTCATTGAAGACGCGGGCATCCAGCGGCACATCGGCCAGCACCGTCGGTGCCCAGAAGTTGCCCACCTCGCCCTGGCGCTCACCCCCCGCCACCACTTTGGCGCCGCGGTGCACGGCATCGGCCAGAAAATCCGTCATGGCCGTCACCCGACGGGGATTGGCCAGCGGCCCCATCTGGGTGCCTTCGGCCAGGCCGTCGCCCACCTTCAGGCGCGAAGCCAGAGCGCCCATGGCGTCCACAAAGTCGCCATAGACCTTCTCGTGCACCAGAAAACGCGTGGGCGAGATGCAGACCTGACCCGCATTGCGGAACTTCGCCGCACCGGCGGATTTGACCGCTTGCTCGATGTCGGCGTCTTCGCAAACGATCACCGGGGCATGGCCGCCGAGCTCCATGGTCACGCGCTTCATGTGCTGGCCCGCCATCGCCGCCAACTGCTTGCCCACCGGGGTGGAACCGGTGAAGGTGATCTTGCGGATCACCGGGTGCGGGATCAGGTAGCTGGAAATCTCTGCGGGGTTGCCATAAACCAGACCGAGCACCCCTTCGGGCAGTCCGGCATCGGCAAAGGCCTGGACCAGGGCCGCCGGGCTGGCGGGCGTTTCTTCCGGCCCCTTGACCAGCATGGAGCAACCCGCCGCCAGCGCCGCCCCGACCTTGCGAACCACCTGGTTGATCGGAAAGTTCCAGGGCGTGAACGCGGCCACCGGCCCCACCGGGTCTTTGAGCACCATCTGCCGAATGGCCAGATTGGCGCGCGAGGCGACGATGCGCCCGTAGGTGCGCGAGCCTTCTTCGGCAAACCAGTCAATGATGTCGGCACCCGCCATCACTTCACCCTTGGCTTCCGCCAGCGGCTTGCCCTGTTCCTGGGTCAGCAAGGCGGCGATCTGGGGTGCGCGCTCGCGCAGCAGGGCCGCGGCCTTGCGCATGATCTTGCCGCGCTCCTGGGCGGTCATGTTGCGCCAGGTATCAAAGCCTTTCTGGGCCGCGACCAGGGCCGCATCCAGATCGGCCCGGGTGGCATGCGCCACCCGGCCGATCTCCTGACCGGTAGCCGGGTTGAACACGGGCAGGGTCTTGCCTTCGGCGGCGTCTTGCCATTGGCCGAGAATGAACAGGCGGGTGTCGGGATAGGTCATGGGCATCTCCAAAGCTTGACGGGACGAACGACAGGATCGGCGGATTATGCGGATCCCCCGGAAGGCCCGGTGTCCCAATGGCGGCGAACGCCCATCGCCAGCATGGACAATCACGGGTTTTACAGAAAGTCACCGCATGTCCACCCTGCCCCCCTGCCCCCAATGCCAGTCCGAATTCACCTACGAAGACGGCAACCTCCTGATCTGCCCGAGCTGCGGCCATGAGTGGAACCCGGCCGAAGCCAGCGCCAGCGCCGAAGTGGCCAAGGTCTGGAAAGACGCCAACGGCAATGTGCTGCAGGACGGTGACAGCGTCACGCTGGTCAAGGACCTCAAGATCAAGGGCTCGTCTTCGGTGGTGAAGGTCGGCACCAAGGTCAAGAACATCCGCCTGATCGAAGGCGACCACGACATCGACTGCAAGATCGACGGCTTCGGCCCGATGCAACTCAAGAGCGAGTTTGTGAAGAAAGCCTGATCCGTCATGGACGAGCACCACCAGATCTTCATCCCTCCCAGCTTTTTGGCGCTGTATGTGCCACCGGGCAAGGTCAAACCCCTGCTCAACGCACGCGACATGGCTGCACGCCACGAGCTGTGCGAAGACATGGCCCAACTGCTGACCGAGCAAGCCGCCACCCAGCAATTTCAGTTGGGCATCACCGAAGACTTGACGCTCGAGCGCTGTCTGCAAGGTCTGCTGGCCACGCCCGAAGTGCTCAGCGAAGCCGAAGCGCACTGGGTGGTGTGCCGACTGGCCGAGTTGCTGCATTGGCCCTTGCCTGAATGGGCGCAGGCCTGAACGCGTCAGTCTGAGCCCCGGCCCTCGCGGCACTCAGGCGCCCTGGTCCAGCCCCAACAGGCGCACGGCGTTGCCTTTGAGGATGCCGGGCATGACTTCGGGCTTGAAGCCGGCGACCTCGAAATCCTTCATCCAGCGCTCGGGCGTGATGAGCGGGTAGTCGCTGCCAAAGAGCACGCGGTCCTTGAGCAGCGTGTTGGCGTACTGCACCAGCTGCTTGGGAAAGTACTTGGGGCTCCAGCCGGACAGGTCGATCCAGACATTGGGCTTGTGCGTGGCCAGGCTCAATGCCTCGTCCTGCCACGGGAAGCTGGGGTGCGCCATGACGATCTGCATGTCGGGCCAGTCGATGGCCACATCTTCGAGCAGCATGGGGTTGCTGTTTTGCAGGCGCAGGCCGCCGCCGCAACGCATGCCCGAACCGATGCCGCTGTGGCCGGTGTGAAAGATGGCCGGCAGCTTGTATTCGTTGATCACCTCGTAGATCGGCCAGGCCATGCGGTCGTAGGGCAGAAAGCCCTGCACCGTGGGGTGGAACTTGAAGCCCTTGATGCCCTCTTCCTTGATCAGGCGCTCGGCCTCGCGGGCGCCCATCTTGCCTTTGTGCGGGTCGATGCTGGCAAAGGCCATCATCATGTCGCTGTTCTCGCGCGCGGCCTGCGCAATCTCTTCGTTCGGAATGCGGCGACGCCCCAGCTGGGCTTCGCTGTCCACGGTGAACATCACCAGGCCGATCTTTTTCTCGCGGTAATAGGCAACCGTCTCGGCAATCGTCGGGCGCCGGTTGGAGCCGAAATACTTGTCGGCGGCGCGGTCGTATTCCTCGCCGTAGTTGTCAAACGGGTTCCAGCAGCTCACTTCGGCGTGGGTGTGGATGTCGATGGCGATCAGGTCTTGGTGTTTCATGCTGCCGGTGTCTCCTGTCTGAAAGATAAGTGCAAGCATTTTGCTGCCCAACCTAGGGAAAGCCCTAGGAAAAAAACTGCAGCAAGCTTCCACAATATGGTTATCGATCATAACGTTTTTGACTTTCCGGTCAACCCCAGCAAAGGACCTTCCGATGAGCAACCCGATCCTCGAACGCGCAGCCCAAAACGGCGTCACCCTTGAAATGCGTGGCGCTGTGGCCGTGGTCACCCTGCGCCGTCCGGCCAAGCGCAATGCGCTGTCCGACAGCCTGATCGAAGCCATCCGCGACACCTTCCAGAACCTGCCCGAGCAAGCCAAGGCGGCCGTCATCGACGGTGAAGGTGAACATTTCTGCGCAGGCCTGGACCTGTCCGAACTCAAGGAACGCGACGCCGGCGAAGGCATTCACCACTCGCGCAGCTGGCACGTGGCGCTCAACGCCGTCGAGCAAGGCCGCGTGCCCGTGGTGGCCGCACTGCACGGCGCGGTGGTGGGGGGCGGCCTGGAGCTGGCTTCTGCCTCGCACATCCGCGTGGCCGACGAGACCACGTTCTACGCCCTGCCCGAAGGCACCCGCGGCATCTTCGTGGGCGGCGGCGGTTCCGTGCGCGTGCCCAAGCTGATTGGCGCCGCCCGCATGACCGACATGATGATGACCGGTCGCGTCTACAACGCGGTCGACGGTGAGCGCGTGGGTTTTGCCCAGTACCTGGTGCCCACCGGCACCGCCCTGGACAAGGCCATCGAGCTGGCCACCCGCATCGCCACCAACGCGCCGCTGACCAACTACGCCCTGATGCACGCCCTGCCGCGCATCGCCGAGCAGCCGGCCGACCACGGCTTCATGACCGAAGCCCTGATTTCATCGATCGCCCAGGCCGCGCCCGAAGCCAAGGCCCGCGTGCGCGCCTTCCTGGAAGGCAAGGCCGCCAAAGTGCAAAAAGCCGACTGAGCCCGGCACGGAGGAGACAAAACATGAGCGCCCCCAAATTCCGCCCTCTCAAATTCGGTGTCACCCGCGTGGCCTTGCGCGACGGTGCGCCCGGCACCCACTACCTGCGTGCCGAACAGGACATTCAGGCTTTTCCGGATCGCCTGACCGACCGCCTGCAGCACTGGGCAACAGTCAAGCCTTCGCACACCTTCATGGCCCGCCGCGCCAAAAAGGCCGACGGCAGCCTGGGGGACTGGCAGCATGTGAGCTACGCACAGGCCTGGCAGACGGCCCGCAGCATTGCCCAGGGTCTGATCAACCGTGGCCTGAACGCCGAGCGCCCGGTCGCCATCCTGAGCGAGAACAGCCTTGAGCACGCCCTGCTGGCGCTGGGCTGTCTGGTCGCAGGTGTCCCCTACACCCCCGTCTCGCCCCCGTATTCGCTGGTCAGCGTGGACTACGACAAGCTCAAGCATGTGCTGCGCACGGTCACGCCGGGTCTGGTGTTCGCACAGGATGCGCGTTACGCCAAGGCCATTGCCGCCACCGTCGGTGAAGACATGGCCATCGTGATGGCCGAGGGCAGCGTCGAAGGTCGCGCCAGCACCCCCTTTGCAGAACTGGCCGCCACCCCCGTGACCGATGCCGTGGACCAAGCCATGGCGGCCACCGGTCCGGACACCGTGGTCAAGTTCCTGTTCACCAGCGGATCGACCAAGCTGCCCAAGGCGGTCATCAACACCAACCGCATGTGGTGCGCCAACCAGCAACAGATGGCCCAGTCCATGCCGGTGCTGGCCGAAAGCGAGCTGGTGCTGGTCGACTGGCTGCCCTGGAACCACACTTTTGGCGGCAACCACAACTTCGGCATGGTCGTCTTTCATGGCGGCACCATGTACATCGACGACGGCAAGCCGACGCCCGCACTGATGCACGAGACCCTGCGCAATCTGCGCGAAATCGCCCCCACGGTGTACTTCAACGTGCCCACCGGTTTCGAAGCCATTGCCAACGCGATGAAGACCGACGACCAGCTGCGCAAGACCCTGCTGTCGCGCGTGCAGATGTTCTTCTACGCGGGCGCTGCGCTGGCCCAGCCGGTGTGGGACAGCCTGTATGAAAGCGAAGAGCGCGAGATTGGCGAGCGCATCGTCATGACCACGGGCCTGGGCATGACCGAGTCCGGCCCGTTCGGCATCTTCGTGACCAACCCCAATGTGCGCGCCGGCGACCTGGGCGTGCCCACACCGGGTCTGGAACTCAAGCTGGTCGACATGGATGGCAAGACCGAGGTGCGCTACCGCGGCCCCAACATCACGCCCGGCTACTGGCGTGCGCCCAAGGAAACCGCCGAGGCTTTCGACGAAGAAGGCTTCTTCAAGACGGGCGACGCCGTCAAGTGGATCGACGAAACCGATATGCACCTGGGCCTGAAGTTCGACGGCCGCATCGCCGAGGACTTCAAGCTGGCCACCGGCACCTTCGTGAGCGTGGGCCCGCTGCGCGGCAAGATCATTGCCGCCGGCGCCCCCTACATCCAGGACGTGGTGCTGACCGGCCTGAACATGAAGGAAGTGGGCGCCATGGTCTTCCCGACCCCGAGGGTGCGCGAACTCGCAGGCCTGCCCGACAACGCACCGCTGTCGGATGTGCTGGCCAGCGCCCCGGTGCTCGCCCAGTTCCAGAAAGTGGTGAACGAACTGGCCACCACCAGCACCGGCAGCGCCAACCGCATCGCCCGCCTGTGCCTGCTGTCCGAGCCGCCCACCATTGACAAGGGCGAGATCACGGACAAGGGCTCGATCAACCAGCGCTCGGTGCTGACCCACCGCGCCGACACCGTGGCAGCGCTGCACGAAGACCGCCTGCACTACATCCTCAAACCCAATCAGTAACCCTTTCTGTCATTCCCGCGAAAGCGGGAATCCATGGATGCCCGATCAAGTCGGGCATGACAGCCCCTCAAGGAACATCGATGACTTCCAAAGGATTTTTCAACGCGTTTGCCGATGTGTGGATGCACGAAGGCGTGCGCACACCGATGGTGGACTACTGCGGCGCGCTGAGCCACATCTCGCCGACCGACCTGGGCATCAAGGCGGCGCGCGAAGCATTGAAGCGTGCAGGCATCGCCCCCACCGAGATCGGCTCGGTCATCACCGGCAACATGGCCCCTGGCGACTTCGACCAGTTCTTCCTGCCGCGGCACATTGGCCTGTACGCCGGAGTGCCGCAGGACGTGCCCGCCATCATGGCGCAGCGCATCTGCGGCACCGGCTTTGAGTTGTTCCGTCAGGCGGGCGAGCAGATCGAAGCGGGCGTGTGCGATGCCGCGCTGGTGGTCGGCACCGAAAGCATGACGCGCAACCCGATTGCCGCCTTCGACCACCGCACCGGTTTCAAGCTGGGCGCTCCCGTGGGCTTCAAGGACTACATGTGGGAAGCCCTCAAGGACCCGGCCGCTGGCATCAACATGATCCAGACCGCCGAGAACCTGGCCAAAAAGTACAACATCACGCGCGAAGACGTGGACCAGTTCGCCTCCGACTCGTTTGCCAAGGCGGTGGCCGCCCAGCAGGCCGGCTTTCATGCCGGCGAGATCGTACCCGTGGTCACCGAGAAGTTCGAGCTGGAAGGCTACAAGGCCCGCGGCATCAAGCTGCAAGGCAAGGTCACCGAAGTCACGACCGACACCCACCCCCGCATTTCGCCGGTGGAAGTGCTGGCCAAGCTCAAGCCCGTCTATAAAAACGGCGTGCAGAC
>Ga0255192_1000091_pt1 | contig 18128 bp, 16 predicted proteins | sample Miss_Miss_RepC_8_2_FD_189950 | JGI IMG/M metagenome (GOLD analysis project Ga0255192, IMG submission 189950) | Freshwater microbial communities from Mississippi River, Louisiana, United States - Miss_Miss_RepC_8h | ecosystem: Environmental > Aquatic > Freshwater > River | place: USA: Louisiana...
GTCGTAGCTCCATTTGCTCCACTTTCCGGCGCGCAGGAAGTGCTCGCTCTCGGTCACGCGGCGGGCCGTGGCCATGAGCAGCGCAAAGCCAAAGTCGGCGGTGGTTTCAGTCAGCACATCGGGCGTGTTGGTGGCCAAAACGCCGGCCTGGGTCATGGCGTCCACATCAAAGTTGTTGTAGCCCACCGCCATATTGGCCACGATCTTCAGGCCCGGGCAAGCGTTCAGCAGCGGACCGTCGATGCGTTCGCTGCCGGTGGTCAACGCACCCACCTTGCCCTTCATCCGGGCATGCAGCTCGGCCGGGGTCATGACCACATCGTCCTGGTTGTGGTCCACGTCAAACACCTGCTGGAGCTGGGCCAGCACTTCGGGAAAGATGGCTCGCGCCACAAGGATGGAGGGTTTGGACATCAGCGAAACCAGATGAAAGTCATGACAACGAAAAGGGGAATCAGCACCGCGCCTGACCAGGCCATGTAGCCAAAGAAGCTGGGCATCTTCACACCCCGGTCTTCGGCGATCGCTTTGACCATGAGGTTGGGTGCATTGCCGATGTAGCTGTTGGCGCCCATGAACACCGCACCGGCAGAAATGGCGGCCAATGTGGGGGCCAGCGTGGTCATCAGCACCTGTGCATCGCCGCCTGCGGTGTTGAAGAACACCAGGTAGGTGGGTGCGTTGTCCAGAAAAGAGCTGAGGGCGCCGGTGATCCAGAAATACATCATCACATCGGGGCTGCCGTCAGGTCGGGTCACGGCCGACACCACCGCACCAAAGGGGCCATTGACACCCGCCTTGAGCATGGCGATGACCGGGATGATGGTCAGGAAGATGCCTGCAAACAGTTTGGCGACTTCCTGCATCGGCCCCCAGCCAAACTGGTTGTCCGCATGCACCTGGGCAGGGGTCAGCTTGAGCGAGACCAGGGTGATGAGCACCAGCCCCAGATCGCGCACGATGCCCGGCAAGCCCACTTCGGTGCCAGCGATGTTGAAACTGATCGGTGACTTCCAGATGCCGCTCATCAGCACGAGGAAGACGACCCCGGCCAGCAGCACGAAATTGACACTGCCATCAAAGCCGATGCTGCGACTGTCCGGGGTGGGGTCCATCGGCAGCAGCTCTTCACGCTTGTGGTAGTAGTACCAATCCAGAGCGTAAAAAATCGCCAGCAGGCTGCCGACCAGGAAAAGCGTTTCGGGGAAGATGGTCTTGACGGTCCAGAAAAAATCCACGCCCTTGAGGAAACCCAGGAACAGCGGCGGATCGCCCAGCGGCGTGAGCGAGCCGCCTGCGTTGGAGACGATGAAGATGAAAAACACCACCACATGGGCCACATGACGGCGGTTGTCGTTGGCGCGGATCAGCGGACGGATCAACAGCATCGAAGCCCCGGTGGTGCCCATGAAGCTGGCCAGCACCGCCCCGATGGCCAGGATGCTGGTGTTCAGGCCCGGGCTGCCGTGCAGGTTGCCCCGGATGTAAATGCCGCCCGAAACGGTGAACAGTGCGGTCAGCAAAACAATGAACGGGATGTACTCGGCCAGCAGGGCATGGACCAGGTTGCCGCCAGCGGCACCCGCGCCAAAGACGGCGGCAAACGGCAGCAAAAAGGCCAGCGCCCAGGCGGCGGCCACCTTGCCGAAGTGGTGGTGCCAGAACTGCGGCGCCAGCAAGGGCATCAGGGCAATGGACAGCAAGATGCCAGCGAACGGGACACCCCAGGCAACAGAGAGTTGGCTGCCGTCAAGCTCGGCGGCCTGGGCCAGCCCTGTCAGCAGGCTGGCACCCAGCACCAGGGCTCTGGACAGCCATCGGGGGAACCGGGGATGGGAGGTGGGGACGGGGCAGTGCTCGGTAGACATCACGGGGTCTCGGTGGGTTCAATTTCAAAAACCTGCTTGAGGTAAGCCAGGTATTTTTCGTCGTCGCACATGCCCTTGCCAGGCGTGTCGGACAACTTGGCGACAGGCTGGCCGTTGCAACGCGTCATCTTGATGACGATCTGCAGCGGCTCGTAACCCAGGTCGTTGGTCAGGTTGGTGCCCACGCCAAAGGCCAGCTGGCAGCGGCCACGGAACTGCTGGTAGAGCTCGATGGTGCGGGGAACCGTCAGGCTGTCGCTGAAGATCAGCGTTTTGGTTTTCGGGTCGACCCGGTTGCGGCTGTAGTGGTCGATCATGCGCTCGCCCCACTTGAAGGGGTCGCCGCTGTCGTGGCGCGCCCCGTCAAACAGCTTGCAGAAGAACATGTCGAAGTCGCGCAGGAAGGCGTTGAGGCCGTACACATCGCTCAGCGCAATGCCCAGGTCCCCGCGGTACTCGCGTGCCCACGATTCAAACGCAAACACCTGGCTGTCGCGCAGGCGTGGCCCCAGGGCCTGACAGGCCTGCAGGTACTCGTGGGCCATGGTGCCCAGCGGGGTCAGGCCCAGCAGCTGGGCGAAATAGACATTGCTGGTGCCCGCAAACTGGCCTTTGGGGCCGGTGCCCAAACGTGCTGAAAGCACCCTCAGCACCTCCTCGTGCCAGGCGCGTGAAAAACGCCGACGCGTGCCGTAATCGGCAATCTTGAGTGCCTGCAGACCGTCCGACTGCAGCTGGGCGATCTTCACGTCCACACGGCGGCGGCCTTCCATCAGGTCGGGGACGCGCTGCGTGTTGCGGAAATACACCTCATTGACGATGGCCAGCACCGGGATTTCGAACAGGATCGTGTGCAGCCAGGGGCCGGAGATGGTGATGTCGATCTCGCCGTTGGGCAGCGGCGTGATCTGGATGTACTTTTCATTGAGCCTGAAAAGGTCCAGAAAGTCGACGAAATCGCTTTTGATGAAGCGCAGGCTGCGCAGGTAGCGCAGCTCGGAGTCCTTGAACTTGAGGCTGCACAGCGAACGGATTTCGCTGCGGATCTCGTCCACAAAGGGGGCCAGTTGCACCCCCGGATTGCGGCATTTGAATTTGTATTCGACCTGGGCACCCGGAAACTGGTGCAGGACCACCTGCATCATGGTGAACTTGTAGAGGTCAGTGTCCAGCAGACTGGTGATGATCATGTTGTCTCGAATAAGCGGCTCTGGCGGCCGCACAGGGTTTTGCCAGTTTAAGTGATCGCCAGCCAAGCGCTGTGCGTGGGGGCTCTCAGGGCTGCAAGCGTCCGCCCACCAGATTCAGCACGCGGTGGGCGTGGGTGGCCAGAATGTGGTTTTGCTCGGCCACCAGCAAGGTCATGCCCTGGCTAGCCAGCTGCAGCAGCGCGTCGCGCATGGCCGCCACCAGCACCGGGGCAATGCCTTCGCAGGGTTCGTCCAGCAGCAGCAGGCGCGGGCCGGTCATCAGGGTGCGGGCCAGCGCCAGCATCTGCTGCTCGCCGCCGCTCATCTGGCTGGCCGCGCGCGCCAGCATCGTTTGCAGCTGCGGAAACAGATCGAGCACCCGCTGCAGCCTTTGCGCGGGCGTGCCCTGCCCCGCCACCTGCGCAGCGATCCACAGGTTTTCTTCCACCGTCAGGCTGGTAAAAAGCCGCCGATCCTCGGCCACAAAGCCCAGCCCGGCGCGGGCACGGCGGTGGGCGGGCCAGCCCTGCAGGGCCTGACCGTCCCAGACGATGCGGCCCTGCACGCGTGGGCCGATGCCGATCAGCGCCTGCAGCAGCGTGGACTTGCCCGCGCCATTGAGCCCCTGCAGCACCACGAGTTCTCCCTCGCCCACTTGCAGGTGCACATCAAACAGGGCCTGGGCATGGCCCCACCAGGCGTTCAGACCTTCAACCGCGAGCATGAGGCGCGTCCTCCGTCAACAGCCGTGCGTCAAAGTCCTGGCCCAGGTAATGCTCGCGCACCTGGGGGTCTTGTGCCACCGCCTCGGGCGTGCCATCGGCCACCAGGCGGCCCTGCATCAGCACCAGCACCCGGTCGGCCACGCCAAACACGGCGTCCATATTGTGTTCGGTGTAGAGCACCGTCACGCCTGTGGCCGCGACCCGGCGCACCAGCGCCATCATGTCGGCCCGCTCGGCGGGCGCCAGTCCGGCCGCGGGTTCGTCCAGCAGCAGCACCCGCTCATCGCGCTCGGGCAGTCCGGCCAGCGCCATGGCCAGTTCCAACCGTTTCTTGGCGCCATATGGCAGATCGGCGACCACCGCATCGGCCTGTGCGGCCAGCCCCACCAGGGCCAGGGCCTGCAGGGCCTGATCGCGCTCGCGCCGGTCCAGCCGGTCCCACCACGACAGCCGTGCGCGCGCGCGCACCAGCTGCAGGTTCTGCGCCACGGTCAGGGCTTCAAAGGTTTGCGCCACCTGGAAGGTGCGGGCCATGCCCAGGGCCTGACGGCGCGCAGGCGCCAGGGTGGTGACCTCCTGCCCATGCCAGTACACGCGCCCGGCAGAGGGCAATTGCTGACCGGCCAGGCAGGCAAAGCAGGTGGACTTGCCCGCGCCGTTGGGACCGATCAGGGCCACGCACTGTCCGGCAGGCACCTCAAAACTCACGCCATCGAGCGCCCGCACACCCCCATAGTGGCGCTGCAGGTCCTGCACACACAAGCTCATGGCTGACCCCTGCTGCGCCTGCCCAGCGTCTGCACAGCGCCCAGCAACCCGCTGGGCGCCAGCACCATGACCCCCATGATCACCAGTCCCAGCACACCGCGCCAGTAGTCCAGCCCCTGACCCAGTTCGGCGCTGCCCCAGACCAGCAAGCTGCTGCCCACCAGCGCGCCCCAGAGCTGGTGCACACCGCCCAGCAGGATGACCAACAGGGCATCGACCGAGGTGGACACGGCGGCCACCGAGGGGAACACCGCGCCCTTGATGGCGGCCCACAGCCCACCGGCCAGACCGGCCAGCACGGCACTGAGCAAAAACACCTGGTAGCGCAGGCGGTTGACCGGCAAGCCACTGGCGGCTGCGCGCAGCGGTGCGTCGCGCAGGGCCTGCAGGGCAGCGCCCCGGCTCGATCGGCTCCAGCGCGCCAGCATGGCCACGCAGGACAGCACCAGCGCCAGCAGGCCCCAGCCAAACACGGTGCGCGATTCGGGCGCGATGAGTTGCAGGCCAATGAGGCCGTTGTCGCCGCCGGTCAGCCCCACCCACTGGCTGGCACCCGCCCAGATGAGCTGTGCCAGTGCCAGCGAGAGCATGGCCAGGTACACCCCGCTCATGCGCGCCAGCACCAGGCCGAACACGGCCGCCACCACCAGCGCCAGCGCCATGCCCGCCAGCAGCGCAGGCCCCAGGCCCCAGCCTGCATGCAGATGCACCAGCGCCGTGCCATAGGCGCCCAGCGCGAAAAACGCGGCATGGCCAAAACTGACCAGCCCGCCCAGCGCCATCATGACCTGCAGGCTCAGGCCCAGCAGCAGCATGACCAGCAGGTCTTCGGTCAGGCTGCGGCTGTAGTCGCCCTGGCCCAGCGCCCACAGCAAAACCAGCGCCACCAGCACAAACACCACCGCGCCTGGCCCCCCGGCTGGCGCCGCCACAAACACCGGCACCGCCTCGCGCTGCGGCGCGTTCAGGGCCGCGCCGCCCAAACCTTGCGGGCGCAGCACCAGCACCACCGCCATGGTCAAAAACACCAGCACCAGCGTCGCCTCGGGCACGAAAGCCACGCCCAGCGCGTGGATCACACCAATCAGCACGGCGGCGGCAAACGCACCGCCCACACTGCCCAGGCCGCCAGTGACCACGACCACAAAGGTCTCGACCACCATGCTCACATCCATCTGCAGGTGCGCAGGTTCGCGCGGCAACTGCAGCGCCCCGGCCAGCCCGGCCAGCGCGCAGCCCAGCATGACCACGCCCAGCATCAGCGGCGCGGGGTTCACGCCCAGCGCGTCCAGCATCTCGCGGTCCTGCGTGGCGGCCTTGACCTGGCGCCCCCACAGCGTGCGCGTGAGCAAGACATGCAGGCCCCACCAAACCAACGGCCCCAGCAGGAGTGTGAAGATCTGCCAGCTTGGGAAATACGCCTCGCCCAGCGCCACCGCGCCCTTGAGGCCCGGAAAGCGCGGCGCAAACACCTCTTCGGGGCCAAAAAACCACAGCATGGCGTCGTGCAGGGCCAGCGTCAGGCCAAAAGTGGCCACCAGCTGGTAGAGCTCCGGGGCACGGCGCATGCGCCGCAGCAAAACAAACTCGGCCAGGGCACCGGCCGCCGCGGCCACCGCCGCCCCCAGCAGCATGGCCCCCGCATAGCCCCAGGCGGACTCGCCCAGACTCGGCCACCACTGGGTCACGGCGTGCGCCGACAGCAGCGCACCAAGCATGAAAAAGCTGCCGTGCGCAAAATTGACGATGCGGGTCACGCCAAAAATCAGCGTGAGCCCGCTGGCCATCAGGAACAGGGTGGTGGCGTGGCTCAGGCCGCCCAGCAACTGCAGCGACAGACTCTCCAGGCCCAAACCCGCTCCCCCCCGCGCTCAGTCGACGAAATGGGTGAAGTCGGCCGCGCTGACGCGGGTGGTCTGAAAGCTGTTGACCACAGCGGACTCATCCGCATAACCGAGCGACATGCCACACACCATCATTTCGTTGTCACCCGCGCCGACCAGGGGCAGGATGATCTTGCTGAAATTGTTCCAGGCCGCCTGCGGGCAGGTGTGCAGGCCACGCGAACGCGCCGCGATCATCAGCGTCTGGATGAACATGCCGTAATCCAGCAGGCTGCCGCGGCCCATCACCTTGTCGATGGTGAACATCAGGCCCACGGGGGCGTCAAACAGCTTGAAGTTGCGCTGGTGCTGCGCGTGCATGCGCTCCTTGTCGCCCTTGCCGATCTCCAGCACCTTGTACAGGCCAAAACCGCATTCACGGCGGCGGTCAATGTAGGGGCTGACCCATTTTTCGGGGTAGTAGTCGTAGGCCTCGGCGTATTCGGCGGCCAGCGCCGGGTCGGCGGCCATGGCGTCGTGCGCCGCGCAGACCTTGCTGACCAGTTCATCGCGCTTGGCGCCCTGCAGCACATAGACCTTCCAGGGCTGGGTGTTGGTGCCGCTGGGTGCGCGGCCCGCCAGCTCCAGCACTTCCATGAGCACAGCCTTGTCGACCGGCTTGTCCAGATAGGCACGGGCCGAGAAACGGCTGCCAATGGCGGCGTCCACGCTGGCCGGATCGGCCACGACGGTGCTGACTTGGTTTTGGGGCGGGAAATGGTTCATTGCAGGGTCTCCAGAAATTGCTTGAGCGCCGCAGGCAGCGGCACCGGACGACGGGTTTCGCGGTCCACATAGACGTGGACAAAGTGGCCCTTGGCGGCCGTCAGGGGCTCACCCTGGGCAAACAGGCCCACTTCGTAGCGCACGCTGGACGTGCCGAGTTTGGCCACGCGGATGCCCGCCTCGATGGTCTGCGGAAAGGCCAGCGGCGCGAAATAGTTGCACTGGGTCTCGATCACCAGCCCAATCGTCTGGCCGCCGTGGATGTCGAGCACCCCCTTTTCGATCAGCGTGGCGTTCACGGCCGTGTCGAACCAGCTGTAGTAGACGACGTTGTTGACGTGGCCATAGACGTCGTTGTCCATCCAGCGGGTGGTGATGCTGCGAAAAGCCTTGTAGGCGTCCCGGCCCTCGGGCTGGGGTTTGGCGGGTGCATTCATGGCGGCTGATTGTGCCAGCCCGAGATCACGATCCCTGTCAGGCACGCAACCCGGCCCTGGCCTGCCAGCGCCGCTGGTATTCCAGGGCGATCGTCCAGGTCTGCACCTGCACCGCCACCGTGGTTTCGATGTCGTGCCCGTACCCGCCGCCCATGCACAACATCACCGGCAAGCCGCGCTGCCAGGCCCAGTCCAGCACCACACGGTCGCGCTCGGCCATGCCGTCCAGGGTGAGTTTCAGGCGCCCGAGCCGGTCGCCCTCGTGCGCGTCGGCACCTGCCAGGTAAATCACCATGTCCGGCTCAAAGCGCCCCTCCAGTTCGGCCAGCGCCTGGTGCAGGGCCTGCAAATAGGCCTCGTCGGTGCAGCCGTCGGGCAGGCCCACGTCCAGGTCGCTGGGTTCCTTGCGGAAAGGAAAGTTCTTTTCGCCATGCAGCGACAGGGTGAACACGCTCGAATCCTGGGCAAAGATGCGGGCCGTGCCATTGCCCTGGTGCACATCCAGATCGACCACCGCGACCCGGAAAGGCGTTTTGCGCTGGCGCCCCACCTCGGCCTGCATCAGCCGGGCCGTGACCGCAATGTCGTTGAAAACGCAAAAACCGCCCCCCTTGTCGGCATAGGCATGGTGGGTGCCCCCGGCCAGGTTGCCCGCCAGGCCTTCGCTCAGGGCCGCACGCGCGGCCGCCACAGACGCCCCCACCGAGCGGCGCGCCCGCTCGGCCATGGCGGAGCTCCACGGAAAGCCGATCTCGCGGTAGACCGCCGGGTCCAGATGGCCGTGCGCGATGCCCTGGATGTAGGCGGGCGTATGCACCAGCGCCAGCTCGCCATCGCTGGCCGCCGGGGCTTCAAAAAAGCGCACCCCGGGCACTTCTGCGGCCAGACGGTCGCGCAACCGGCTGTACTTGCGCATCGGAAAGCGATGGCCCTCGGGCAAGGGCAGGACGAAATGGTCAGCGTAATAGGCTTGCATGGCGAATTCGCCCATTCTAGAAAATGCTCTCTAAACGGGTGTCCCAGACGGCTTTCCCCCTTGCAAGACACCGGGATAACCCGCATACTTCCACCCATGCTGCACTGCAACATGCTGTTTTAGGCCTCCGGGCCCGTTTCAGCGCAGTCCACCCTGAACTTTCAATTTTGGAGATAAAGATGATGACCGCTGAACAAATCGTTGCTTCCCACAAAGCCAATGTCGAGACCCTGTTCGGTCTGACCGCCAAAGCCTTCGAAGGCGTTGAGAAGCTGGTCGAGCTGAACATGGCTGCCGCCAAGGCCGCCCTGAGCGAGTCCGCCGTGAACACCCAGACCGCCATGAGCGTCAAAGACGCCCAGGAACTGCTGGCCCTGCAGGCCAACCTGTTCCAGCCCCTGGCCGAAAAAGCCGCCGCCTACAGCCGCCAGCTCTACGACATCGCTTCCGGCACCGGCGGCGACTTCACCAAGGCTTTTGAAGCCCAGGCCGCTCTGGCCCAGAAGCAGTTCGCCAGCCTGCTGGACAACGCCACCCAGAACGCCCCGGCCGGTTCCGAATCCGCCGTGGCCATGATGAAGGGCGCCGTGGCTGCTGCCAACAACGCTTTCGAGTCGGTGCAAAAAGCCGTCAAGCAGGCTTCCGACCTGGCCGAATCCAACCTCAGCGCCATGACCCAGAACATCCCTGGCGTGGCTCCTGCTGCCAAATCCAGCAAGAAGCGCTGATCGCTGCGGGCCTTGAAAAAGGCCTGAGCACCCCGACTTTCGAGTTGTCTCCTCGGATCCTTTCGACATCGCAGAGATTCAGGGATCCCTTGAAGGGCTGATCGCAAGATCAGCCCTCTTTTTTTGGGCGGCTCGCCCCTTCATCCGGTCACTTGCCCGTTGTCACTCGCCTCGTTCAAAGGCGGCAATGCGGTTTCTGAGCTGCGGCAGCATGGCCAGCATGGCGCTGCGCCCCGCCTCGATGGAGCGGCGACGTGCGCCGAAATCCGCGCTCTTGACCCCTGACAAAGGGGGGCGCACCACGAATTCGGCCTCGCGCAAGGCCAGCGTGTTGATGCTCTTGCCCATGATGGCAAAGGTCTGCATCAGGATCTGAAAGGTGTCGCCCGCGGGGTTGCCTTCAGGATCGCTGGAGATGTCCACCGCGATCACGAAGTTCGCCCCCATCTCGCGGGCCTGTTTGACCGGCACCGGCGCCACCAGCCCCCCGTCCACGTATTCGCGCTCGCCGATGCGCACCGGCTGGAACACGGCGGGCACCGCGCTGGACGCCCGCACGGCCGAACCCGTGTTGCCGCGCCTGAACGCCACCGCCTCGCCATTGCGCAGATCGGTGGCCACGATGGCCAGCGGAATCTTCATCTGCTCGATGCTTTTGCCGCCCACCTGGGTGTTCACGTAGCGGGCCAGCGCCTCCCCGCGCAGGGCCCCCCGGTTCAGGATGGGCACCATCCAGTCGGTGATTTCCGCCTCTTGCATGCTTTCGGCGACGCGGCGCAGCTCCTGGCTGTTCTTGCCGCTGGCATACAGGGCCGCGACCAGACTGCCCGCCGAGGTGCCTGCCACGTAATGGGGCTGCAGCCCCGCCTCTTCCAGCACCTGGATCACCCCCACATGGGCGAAGCCACGGGCCGCGCCTCCGCCCAGGGCCAGTCCCAGACGGGCCTGACGACGCTCAGGCACCGGCACGGCGGGAGGTGGGCTTTTCTCAGGTATGTCCACGCCTGGCAAATCTTTCGCCACAGGCGGGGCCACTGGCGCGCTGGAACAGGCCACCAAAAGGACCGCCATGGCGGCCATGGCCACAGGCCTCACAATGTTATTGATAATGATTCGCATTTAGTTTATACTTTCCCCATCGCCAACCGCACGAAAACCCCACCATGCTCCGCCAACGATTGTTCACCCTGACCGCAGCCCTGGCCCTTGCCGCTCCGGCGATGGCCCAGGACAAAGTCCTCAACATCTATTCGGCCCGCCACTACCCGACCGACGAAGCGCTGTACGGCGACTTCACCAAGGCCACGGGCATCAAGATCAACCGCGTGGACGCCGACGATGCCGGTATTCTCGCTCGCCTCAAGGCCGAGGGCAGCGCCTCGCCTGCCGACGTGATCCTGCTGGTGGACGCCTCGCGCCTGTGGCGTGCCGAGATCGACGGCCTGTTCCAGCCCATCAAGTCCAAGGCCCTCGAAGACGCCATTCCGGCCCACCTGCGCGCCAAGCCCGCCGACAACGGCGGTACCGCGTGGTTTGGCCTGTCCACCCGTGCCCGCGTGGTGGTGTACGACAAGCTCAAGTACAGCAAGACCGATTTCGACAGCTACGAGAAGCTGGCAGACCCGAAGTACAAAGGTCAGCTGTGCGTTCGCTCGGGCTCGCACCCCTACAACCTGAGCCTGTTCGGCGCCATGACCGAACACCTGGGCCCGCAAAAAACCGAAGCCTGGCTCAAAGGCCTGGTGGACAACATGGCCCGCAGCCCCAAGGGCGGTGACACGGATCAGATCAAGGCCGTCGCCGCTGGGGAATGCGGTGTGGCCATCACAAACTCCTACTACCTCGGTCGCCTGATGCGTTCGAACAACCCGGCCGACCGGGCCGTGACCGAGAAGATCGGCGTGGTGTTTCCCAACCAGTCCAGCTGGGGCACCCATGTGAACATTGCCGGTGGCGCGGTGGCCAGGCACGCCAAGAACGTGGACAACGCGGTCAAGTTTCTCGAATACCTGGCCAGCCCTTCGGCCCAGAACCACTTTGCCAACGGCAACAACGAATGGCCCGCCGCCAAGGGTGTGAGCTTTGACAACCCGGCCCTCAAGGCCATGACCGGCGGCAGCTTCAAAAGCGAGCTGATCCCGATCAGCGCCGTAGGCCAGAACCAGATCAAGGTTCAGCAGATGCTTGACCGCGTCGGCTTCAAGTAAAGCCGCCCCCACCGCCGCAGCATTGCGCTGCGGCCACTTTCAGCCGCCAGCCACTCACCCCTTGCAGAGGGTGTGACAGCCAGCCATTGCCCTTTTTCCTGCCGCACACCCCCTGTCGGCACTTTCATGACTGGCGTCACCATGCAAGACCTGAACATCGCCCACGACAAGAAACCCCTGCTGCCACTGGCCGCGCTGATGCTGGCAGGGGCGGTGGCACAGCCCGCCCTGGCCCAAAGCAGCGCCGACAAGGACAAGGACCTGGGCACCGTCCTCATCCAGGACAAACGCTACGACAGCGACAGCAAAGGCGTGCTGCGGGTGCGCGAAACCGAAATCGGCAAGGGTCGCCAGGCCTTGCGCGACATCCCGCAAACCGTGACCGTCATGACCGAGCGGCTGATGAGCGACCGCAACCTCGACGATTTCCGGGAAGTGCTCAAAACCACCGCAGGCGTGACCTTTCAGGCCGGTGAGACGGGCGAGGAAGATGTGCGACTGCGGGGGTTTTCACTTGGGCAAGCGGGCGATATCTATGTGGACGGCATGCGTGACGCCCCGCTGATCGAGCGCGACACCTTCAACCAGGACCGCGTCGAAGTGCTCAAGGGATCGGCGTCCATGCTGTTTGGCAAAGGCTCTACTGGCGGCGTGGTCAACCAGGTCAACAAGGCGCCCAAGCTGCTGGAGGAGCATGAGCTCAACCTCACGGTCGGCAGCGGCAACCAGCGTCGGCTGACGGGTGACTTCAACTGGGTCACAGGCGAGGATGCCGCCTTGCGTCTGAACGTCATGACGCACCAGGCCGACAACTGGGGCGCCAAGGTCGACAAGAAAGGCATAGCGCCCACGTTTCGCTGGGGCATCGGCGAACGGGACGAGTACAGCGTGGGCCTCTACCACCTGGAAACCGATGGCCGCCCACTCTACAACCACCCCTGGTTCATCCGCAACGGCGCCATTGTCCCGACCCTGAGCGCCAAAAACTACTACGGACTGGCCAGCGACTACCTGCACACCGAAAGCACCTACGGCACCTTCAGCCATGTGCATCGCTTTGACGCCGACAGCCAGGTCAAGACCCAGCTGCGCCAGGGCCACTATGAACGCGACCTGTGGGCCAGCGCGATCGCGTTTGTGAACCCCATCAGCAGCCTGGCCGACATCACGGCCAGCACGCCCCTCAAGCGCACCCCCAAGGGCCGCGTGGGCCAGAGTGATCTGACCCAGCTGCAGAGCGACTACTCGGGCAAGCTGCAGGCCTGGGGCCATACCCACCAGCTGATCACCGGGGTCGATGCCTACCGTGAGGATGCCCGGCGCAACCAGAGTTTTGCCGGTACCGCATCGGGCCTGGACACCACGGTGGGCACACCCAACGATGGCGCCTGGCGCGCCGACACACGGGGCACCCCCGCCATGAACCGCTTCAGGGCGCAGGGCCTGGGCGTGTACGCGCAGGACACGGTGGAACTGGTGCCCCACATCAAATGGGTGGCCGGGCTGCGCTTTGACCACTTCACGGGCGACTACCGCGACCCCAGCGGCAACCGGTTCGAGATGAGCGAAAACCTCTGGAGCCCGCGCACCGGCCTGCTCTACCAGCCCGATGACACCAGCAGCTACTACGCCAGCGCGGGTTTGTCCTACAACACCTCGGGCGACACCTACCAGTACGCCCTGGGCACTTTTGCCGCGGGTGGTACCAACGCCAAGCTGGCCAACACCCCGCCCGAGAAAAGCCGCAACTTCGAGCTGGGCGGCAAATGGGAAATTCTGAGCAAGAAGGCTTCACTGGGCGTGGCCCTGTTCCGCTCCGAAAAATACAACGAACGCAACACGGACCCGGACGTGGCCGCCACCCAGATGCTGCTGTCGGGCAAACGCCACGCCAGCGGGATGGAATTCAACCTGGCCGGTCGCCTGAGCCCGAAGTGGGAGATGTTCTACAACCACACCTGGATTCCGAACGCCAGCATTGATGAGAGCAACATCACCACCGGCAACGCACAGCGCATGGGTGACCGTCCTGCCCTCACGCCCAAACACAGCGCCAGCCTCTGGACCAGCTACCTGCTGACCAGCCAGTGGCGCGTGGGCGGTGGCCTCAACCACCGTGGCGAGCAATCGCCCGAAGGCAACCGCAACGTCGTCGCCCCCGCCTTCACCACGCTGGACGCGATGGCCGAATACAGCTTCAGCGACGCCACGACGCTCAAGTTCAACGTCAGCAACCTGACCAACAAGCTCTACGCCGACACCTTGTACCGCGGCTTCTATGGACCGGGCGCACCACGCACGCTGCAGGTCTCGCTCAAGAGCCTGTTCTGACCCCCTTGCACGAAGGCCACCATGATCCTGCACCTGCCCCAACTGCTGAACCCAGAAGAGGTGGCCACCGCGCGGGCGCTGCTTGGCAAGGACGCGCCCTGGATCGACGGACGCAGCAGCGCAGGTGCCCAGGCTCTGGCGCAAAAGCACAACCTGCAACTGGCGCAGGACAGTGACAGCTGCCGCACACTGCAGCGTCTGGTGCTCGCCGCGGTGCAGCGCGAACCCCTGCTGCTGTCCGCCGCCCTGCCCCGGCGGATCTACAACCCGCTGTTCAACCGCTACGACAGCAGCCACAGCCACTACGGCGCGCACATCGACGGTGCGGTGCTGAGGTCACAGGCCACCCAGGAATGGGTGCGCTCGGACCTGTCGTGCACCGTCTTCCTGAGCGAGCCCCAGGACTACGACGGCGGCGAACTGCGCGTGCAGGACCCAGGCGGAGAACGCAGCTTCAAATTCGCTGCAGGCGATGCCATCCTGTACCCCGGCACATGCGTGCACGAGGTCACGCCCGTCACCCGCGGGGTGCGACTGGCCAGCTTTTTCTGGATCGAGAGCATGGTGCGCAGCGAAGAGCAGCGCCGCATCCTGTTTGACCTCGACATGAACCTGCTGCAGCTGCGTGCGCAGCTGGGCGAAACCGCCCAGACCACCGCACTGACCGGGGTTTACCACAACCTCCTGCGCCAATGGGCCAGCACCTGAGGGCGATCATGGACAAGGCCCCCGTCAACCTGAAAGAGCACGAAACACGCGCGCAAGCCGTGCTCGATGACGCCGCCTGGGCCTACTTTTCGGGCGGCGCAGCCGATGAAATCACCCTGCGCCAGAACCTGCAAGCCTGGCAGGACATCGCCCTGGCCCCCCGTGTGCTGCAAAGCTTGAACCACAGCCACACCCGCGTCGAGCTGCTCGGGCGCGAATGGCCCACCCCGCTGCTGGTGGCGCCCATGGCGCATCAGCGCTGGGCCCACCCCGATGGTGAAACGGCCATGGCCGTGGCCGCTGCCGCACAAGGCGCAGGCATGGTGCTGTCGCACCAGACCAGCACGCCGCTGCAGACCGTGGCCCGCCTGGTCCGTGACGAAGTGGGCCGTGGCCCCCTGTGGTTTCAGCTTTACGGGCAAACCGACCACGGCGCGCAAGCTGAACTGCTGGCCCAGATCGAATCGGCCGGTTTTGAAGCGATTGTCCTGACGGTCGACGCCCCAGTGCAAGGCGTGCGTGACCGCGAGCGCCGACTGGGCAGCCGCCTGCCCCTGCCCGAATACGCCCGAGCCGTTCATGGGCAGCCCCAGCCCCCTGCGGACAACGCGGGCCTGTGCGCCGGATTGGCCAACCAGGCCCCCACCTGGAACGATGTGGCCCGCCTGCAGGCCGCCACACGCCTGCCGGTGCTGCTCAAGGGCGTCAGCCACCCGCTGGATGCCCGGCAAGCCATGCGCCTGAATGTGCCAGGCCTGATCGTCGGCAACCACGGGGGTCGCACGCTCGACACCCTGCCCCCCAGTGCCCGGCTGCTGCCCCGGGTGGCTGAGGCCGTACAGGGTGATGCCGCTCTGCTGGTGGACGGCGGCATTCGCCGTGGCACCGATGTGTTCAAAGCCCTGGCCCTGGGGGCCAATGCGGTACTGGTGGGGCGCCCCTGCCTGTATGGCCTGGCCCATGCGGGCGCGCAAGGCGTGGCCCATGTCCTGCGGCTGCTTCGTGACGAGCTCGAAGCCTGCATGGCCCTGTGCGGCTGTGCCACCCCTGCCGACATCACCGCGGACCATCTGGCCCCGCATTGACATGCCCCAGTCGCCAGCATCTCCTGCCCAGCGCGACCCTTCGGGCGCGCCCCTGCCTGCGGCGGCCAAACGGATCAAACGCACAGAACACACCGAGCGCATGGTGGAAAGTGCCGAGCTGCTGCAGGGAAAGGGCCATATCCTGATCCGGCACGAAGGGGCGATTTACCGCCTGCAGAGCACACGTCTGGGCAAGCTGATCCTGACGAAATAAGGGCCTTGTCATGGCCTGCCGGGACACCCGGCTTGATTGGCGTCAACTATCAAACACCCCGTTTTCAAGGCCAATTTCAATCTCTGTGATTGAAACAACCAATCGCGAAGGCGGTTTTTCACCCAAATCCCTGACAGAATTCATTCCCGGAATCCCTCCACATTCATCACTGAAAAGGAAGTCACCATGTCCCTGATCAACACCCAAGTCCAGCCTTTCAAGACCCAGGCTTTCCACAACGGCAAGTTCGTTGAAGTCACCGACCAGAGCCTCAAGGGCAAGTGGAACGTGCTGATCTTCATGCCGGCCGCTTTCACCTTCAACTGCCCCACCGAAATCGAAGACGCGGCTGACAACTACGCCGAGTTCCAGAAAGCCGGTGCCGAGGTCTACATCGTGACCACCGACACACACTTCTCGCACAAGGTGTGGCACGAAACCTCCCCCGCTGTGGGCAAGGCCAAGTTCCCCCTGGTGGGCGACCCGACCCACCAGCTGACCAACGCTTTCGGCGTGCACATCGCTGAAGAAGGTCTGGCCCTGCGCGGTACCTTCATCGTCAACCCCGATGGCGTGATCAAGACCATGGAAGTCCACTCCAACGAGATCGCCCGCGACGTGTCCGAAACCCTGCGCAAGCTCAAGGCTGCCCAGTACACCGCCGCCAACCCCGGCCAGGTGTGCCCCGCCAAGTGGAAAGAAGGCGCCAAGACCCTGGCTCCCTCGATCGACCTGGTCGGCAAGATCTAAGTCTTGTGCCCCATGCCCTGCCCTGCAGGGCGTTGGGTGCAGCGCATGGCCCGGGCCGTGCGCTGTGCCCAGCGAACTTCCCCAAACCTTGAAATCCGGTCCGTGCCACAAGCACGGGTCTGGCTGACCTCACCCTGAAACAGGAGAACACCATGCTCGACGACAGCCTCAAAGCCCAACTTCAGCAATACCTTGGCCTGCTGCGCCAGCCGATCCGCCTGATCGCGTCGCTGGACGACAGCGAAACCGGCTCGGACATGAAGAACCTGCTGGAAACCATCGTCAGCCTCTCCGACAAGGTCACGCTCGACACGAGCGGCAACGACGCGCGCAAGCCCTCGTTCGTGGTCGCCCGCGAAGGCGAAAGCCAGGGTGTGCGCTTTGCCGGTCTGCCGCTGGGCCACGAATTCACCTCGCTTGTGCTGGCCTTGCTCTGGACCGGTGGTCATCCGCCCAAGGTCGAGCCCGAAGTGATCGACAGCATCAAGGCTCTCGATCCAGGTGCTCAGGGCGACTTCCGCTTCGAGGTCTACATGTCCCTGACCTGCCACAACTGCCCGGACGTGGTGCAGGCGCTCTCGCTCATGGCGATCTTCAACCCCAAGGTCAAGACGGTGGTGATCGAAGGCGGCGCTTTCCAGAAGGAAGTCGAAGAGCGCCAGATCATGGCCGTGCCCATGGTCTTTCTGAACGGTGAGGTGTTCGCTTCCGGTCGCATGAGCGTCGAAGAGATCGTGGCCAAGCTCGACACCAACGCCGCCAGCCGCGACGCGGCCAAGCTCAATGCCAAAGACCCGTTCGACGTGCTGATCGTCGGGGGTGGCCCCGCCGGTGCGGCCGCCGCCGTGTACGCCGCCCGCAAGGGCATCCGCGTCGGCGTGGCCGCCGAGCGCTTTGGCGGCCAGGTCAACGACACCATGGCGATTGAAAACTACATCTCGGTGCTGGAGACCGACGGCCCCAAATTCGCCGCCGCGCTTGAAGCCCAGGTGCGCCACTACGGCGTGGACATCATGAACCTGCAGCGTGCGGGCCAGTTGATCCCCGCAGGCGCGGACGGTCTGGTGCAGGTGCAAATGGACAACGGCGCCACGCTCAAGGCCAAAACCGTGATCCTGTCGACCGGCGCGCGCTGGCGCAACGTGAACGTGCCCGGCGAAGCCGAGTACAAGAACAAGGGCGTGGCCTACTGCCCGCACTGCGACGGCCCCCTCTTCAAGGGCAAGCGCACGGCCGTGATCGGCGGCGGCAACTCGGGCGTGGAAGCCGCGATCGACCTGGCGGGCATCGTCGAGCATGTGACCCTGATCGAATTTGCCGACCAGCTCAAGGCCGACGCCGTGCTGGTGGACAAGCTGGGGAGCCTGCCCAACGTGACCATCCACACCAACGCGCAGACCACCGAGATCACTGGCGACGGCAGCAAGGTCAACGGCCTGCGTTACAAGGACCGCGCCACCGGCACCGAGCACACCGTCGCACTCGAAGGCGTGTTCGTGCAGATCGGTCTGGTGCCCAACACCGAGTTCCTC
>Ga0255192_1000095_pt1 | contig 17449 bp, 11 predicted proteins | sample Miss_Miss_RepC_8_2_FD_189950 | JGI IMG/M metagenome (GOLD analysis project Ga0255192, IMG submission 189950) | Freshwater microbial communities from Mississippi River, Louisiana, United States - Miss_Miss_RepC_8h | ecosystem: Environmental > Aquatic > Freshwater > River | place: USA: Louisiana...
TTTTAACCAGAGCGAGAATTGGGTTATTGGGTCAGGATTTATTGAGCTTTCAGTAATTCCAGCCTCGCCATAGGAGCGGCGCATCGCTGATATTGCCTCGCGGCTAATCTCTGGGCTATCTGCCATAGGTGTATCTAACGTCACTTTGCCAACCTTGGCATCTTTGCCAAGCTCTATTTGGTCTAGCAGGGTATTAAGTGGAGAATACGTCGCATGAATGAAGACTTTAAGCCAGGCCTTGAAGGGGTTATCGCCTTTGAATCAGAGATTGCAGAGCCGGATAAAGAGGGAAGTGCGCTTCGATATCGCGGCGTTGATATTGATGATCTAGTTGGGCGAGTCACCTTCGGCAATGTCTGGGGTTTACTTGTTGATGATGAATTTAATCCTGGACTTCCAGCAGCAGAACCATTTCCAATTCCAATTCACTCAGGTGATGTAAGAGTTGATGTGCAATCAGCAATTGCAATGCTTGCTCCATCATGGGGACTAAAGCCACTTCTTGATATTTCAGATGAAGAAGCTAGAAGTAATCTAGCTAGAGCTTCGGTAATGGTTCTTTCATATGTTGCGCAATCTGCTCGTGGGACATGGCAGCCAATGGTCTCTCAAGCTGAAGTTGATAAAGCGCATACCGTTGTTGAGCGAATGATGATTCGTTGGCGAGGAGAGCCTGATCCTAAACACGTTCGTGCAATTGACGCCTATTTTGTCTCTGCTGCAGAGCATGGAATGAATGCCTCAACATTTACTGCAAGAGTCATTGCATCAACAGGTGCTGATGTTGCAGCTGCTTTATCTGGCGCAATTGGAGCGATGTCTGGACCACTTCATGGCGGCGCGCCTTCTAGAGTTTTACATATGATTGAAGAAGTTGAAAGACGCGGCGATGCAAGAGCGTATGTAAAAGAGTTGTTAGATAAAGGTGAGCGTTTGATGGGCTTTGGCCATCGTGTTTATCGTGCGCAAGATCCAAGATCTAGAACTCTTCGTAGAACTTGTGAAGAACTTGGTGCTCCTCGTTATCAAGTTGCTAAAGCGCTAGAAGATGCAGCGTTAGCAGAATTACGCGAGAGAAGACCAGATAGAGTTTTGGAGACAAATGTTGAATTCTGGGCCGCTGTTCTTCTTGATTTTGCTGAAGTTCCAGGACATATGTTCACGCCAATGTTTACATCAGCAAGAACTGCTGGATGGTCTGCCCATATCTTGGAACAGAAAAGAACAGGTCGCTTGATTAGGCCATCTGCTAGATATGTCGGCAAGGCCCCGAGAAGACCTGAGGATGTTAAGGGTTGGGATGAGAGCGTTTCAGGGCTTCATCTCTAGTCTGAAAATTAGCCTGTAAAGCCAAGTCCTTTATAACAAATAAGTAACCCCCCAAGATAGCTTGCAGATAGGGCCATTCTGCCTTGACGGGCTATGCGCTTAGGGCTGGAATTGCCTTCTCTGCAGCCCCTCGCTGTAGATACTTCCATGGAGGAAAAATAAATGAATAAAAAGCGTTTTGGCGTATATGGCGCCCTAACAGCTCTCGCTCTTGGAATCTCGACACTCATTGCTCCAGCGCAAGCTGCGACAAAGAATTTCGTGATCTGGGCAGACTCAGGTAAAGCACCAACGGTAAGAACCGCTATCGCGCCTTGGGCACAAGCAAATGGCGTAACTGCAACTGTTGTAGTGAAAGATTTTGGAACCGTTCGTGATGAATTGATTACTGCTGGACCAAAAGGACTTGGTCCTGATGTAGTGATTGCTCCACATGACTGGCTCGGTGGCCTTGCAGCTTCCGGTGTTGTCGATCGCGTAAGCAATCTCTCTGTAGGAAACTACGCATCTTCAACTATAGATGCAATTACTTATAAAGGTCTTAAGTGGGGCGTTCCAGTCGACGTAGAAAACGTTGCGCTTGTCGTCAACACAGAACTTGCAAAAGCTCCAAAGACTCTTGATGAACTTGAAACAAATTGTGCTGCTGCAAAAGCTGCTGTCAAAGGCTTCAAAGTATGTCTAGAACTTCCAAAAGGAGCGACATATCACTCCTATCCACTATTCACCGCTCTCGGTGGATATATCTTCAAGTGGAATGGAAAGAGCTATAACCTTAAGGACATCTTGGGTGGAAAGCAGTTCCAAGCAAATGCAAGCAAACTAGATGAGTACTACAAGAGTGGCGTACTCAGCAAAGATGCAGCATGGGGCTTCGCTGAATTCTACGGTGGACGCGCTCCATACGTAATTATGGGTCCTTGGGATATTGCAGATCTAAAGAAGCAGACCAAGGTTAAGTACTCGATTGTTCCTTTCCCTTCAGGAAAGTACGCATCGGCTCCTTTCCTCGGCGTTAACGCGTTCTATCTTTCCAAGTATGCAAAGAACAAAGTAACCGCACGTTCATTCCTTAATGGATATGCCAGCGGTAAGGACTTCGGTCTTGCTTGGTTCAAAGCTTCAGGCAAGCAGCCTGCAAACCTTGAAGCAGCTGCAGATCCAGCAGTAAAGGCAAATGCTGAACTCGCTGGCTTTGCATCATTCTCTGCTGCAGCGCAGCCAATGCCAAACGTTCCTCAGATGGGTTCAGTCTGGGGCGCTTGGGAGAACGCACTTAATGCGGTTGCAGATGGCAAGTCCACTGCAGGCGCTGCGTTCACAACAGCGGCAGCAACTATCAAGAAAACAATTGGTAGTTGATTAGTTAGACAGTAGTAGGAAAAAATATGGGGGCGTCAATCGGCGCCCCCATACTTTCAATTTAACGTCAGGCGAAGATAGAAGATATGAAAATCAAGAATTCACATAAGCTCCCAGGCTTATTCATCAAGATTTTCTTGCTTGGTGGAGTTAATGCGTTTGCGCTCTGGTCAGTCCCAATACTTATTGTTGATGGCCGTCTTCTTTATGCCGCCTACCTAGCAATCTCAACCTTAATTCTTGATTACATCTTCTTAAGCAGCAAGTTTGTTGCGGCAAAATACATAGTTCCTGGCGCACTTCTACTTGTTGCTTTCCAGATTTATCCTGCGATTTATACCGGCTACATCGCATTCACTAACTTTTCAGTTGGTCATGAGATGAATAAGCAATCAGCGATTGATTCCATCATCTCAAATTCTTTGGAACCAGTCGGTGATGACTCAATTCTGCCTATGCGAATTGCTAAAGCTCCTGAAGGCACAGTCGTGCTACTCATCAAGGAGAGTGATGGGAATATTTATGCGGGAACAGATAAGAGCTTTAAGCAACTCCCAGCAAATTCTTGGAGCGTTGATGCCGATGGAAATCTCCAAAGTGTTGAAGGCTATACCTTCTTGACTGATGAAGAGATCGCGACGGTGCTAGAGCAATACAGCAATTATTTTGTTCCGGGCCTGCAAGAAAATGTTAAGTACCGAGTCGCTGATTTCACCAACGTCGAGCGAATTACCCCAACTCTCCGTTATGACGCCGCAGGAGATTTTGTAGAGAACCTGCTTACGGGTGAAATCTATAAACCAAATAGCGAAGGTTCATTTGCTGGAGCCGATGGCACAGAGCTTGAGCCAGGATGGACCGCGCGCATCGGCCTCAAAAATCTGGAGCGAGTTATCGGCGATGAGCGCTATCGCACGCCACTTGTGAAAGTTCTTATCTGGACTTTTGTTTACCCTTTCTTAGTAGTGATTATTACCTTCTTCCTCGGCCTCTTCTTAGCTCTCACAATCAATCATCCAAAGATTAAACCGAAAAAACTTTATCGAATTCTTTTGATTGTTCCTTATGCCATGCCTGGCGTGCTCTCAATCCTCACTTGGAAGGGCATGCTCAATGAATCATATGGAATTGTAAATAAATTGTTGCCGGGAACAGTTCCGTGGCTCAGCGATCCGTGGTGGGCAAAAGTCGCAGTTGTTCTCGTTCAAGTCTGGGCAGGAACTCCATATATGTTCCTTATTGCAACCGGCGCAATTCAAGCTTTATCTACTGAAGTCGTCGAAGCATCCGAAGTCGATGGCGCATCGCCACGACAAGTTTTTTGGAATATCAAACTACCACTTGTGGTAATTGCGCTAACTCCACTCTTAATCGCTTCATATGCATATAACTTCAGTAATTTTGGTTCCATTTATCTTCTGACTGGTGGCGGCCCGGTTATGTATGACTCGGGTGGTGTTGCCGGATATACCGATATCTTGATTTCCTACACGTATAACTTGGCATTTACCGCTGGTAAAGGGCGAGATTATGGTTTAGCTAGCGCAGTCTCGTTTATTAACTTCCTTATTGTTGCGGTAATTTCTATCCAAGCCTTCAGGCGTTCTAAGCAGATGGAGAACATAAATTGAGTAGCCAAGTTCTCGTCCGTCAAAAGAAGATGACATTCCAGAAGTGGGTACGAGTACTTGCCTGGCGCCATTTCATCGCACTACTTGCCATTGCATTTGCCCTATTTCCTCTAATTTGGATGGCATCTGCATCTTTTGATGAACTCGGAAAGATCAACACCCAGAGTTTGATTCCGCAATATCCCGGTTTTGGTAACTACCGAGCTTTATGGAGCAATCCAGATCAGCCTTACTGGCTATGGATGCGCAACTCAGTGATGATTGCATCGATAAACGCAGTTCTTCAGCTCGCTATCGGTGCTACAGCTGCATATGCCTTGAGCCGCTTCCGCTATCGCGGTCGCAAAACAACACTGATGACTATCCTGATTATCCAGATGTTCCCGCAACTTCTTGCAGTAACCGCGTTCTATGTCATCCTTGCTGATCTACGTGAATCAATTCCATTTATGGATTTTGGAAGCCCGATTGCATTGCTCGTGATTTTTGCAGGTGGAGCGCTCGGCATTAATGCCTGGATGCTCAAGGGATTTTTTGATTCCATTCCATCTGAAATAGATGAATCAGCGAAGATAGATGGCGCATCCCACGGTCAGATCTACGTAAGAATCATTCTTCCGCTCGCTCTTCCGATGCTTGCGGTGGTGGCGTTACTGTCATTTATTGGAACGATGAATGAGTTTCTCTTGACAGCGGTTATTTTGGGTGGAAATCAAGAAGCAATTACGCTCGCGGTTGGTATGCGCCAATTTATCGAAACAGATTTCCAGGAGAATTGGGGAGCGTTCGCTGCAGGCGCACTTATCGCAACTCTTCCTGTGATGATTCTATTTATCTGGCTCCAGAAATTTGTAGTCTCAGGACTCACTGCTGGATCACTCAAGGGTTAATCAGTGACCTTCCCGCATCATGATGGCAGCGAACTCTATGTAAGTAATCGCGCACCACAATTCGGAGAGAAAGTCACTCTCAAGGTGCGCATTCCAAGGAAGGATAAAGTTGAAAAAGTATTTGTTCGAATACTGCAAGATGGCGAACCAGTTACCTATCCACTTAAGAAATCAAAGAGAACAAAAGTTGAGCAATGGTGGCAAGTTAAAGTTGAGATTGTAAGCCCAAGCACGAACTATCGATTCCTTCTTCGTGATGGTAGAAATTTTCGATGGCTTAATGCAGCTGGAGTTTTTCCACGCGATGTAGTCGACCACTTTGATTTCAAAATTGTGGCTCGAACTGATGCACCCGATTGGCTCCGGAAAGCAGTTTTCTACCAAATTTTCCCCGATCGATTCGCAAAATCTGGCGTAGCTCGAACCCTTCCAGAATGGGCTATTCCACGTAAGTGGACCGATATTCCAGCTCTTAATCAACGGGAAGTCTCGCAAGAATTCTATGGAGGAGATTTCCGGGGCGTAGAAGAGAAATTAAATCACCTCACATCTCTTGGAATTAATGCGATCTACTTCACGCCGATCTTTGCTAGTAGGAGTAATCACCGCTACGACGCTTCATCCTTTGAGGAAGCAGATCCACTTCTTGGTGGGGATAAAGATCTCATCTCATTACGTAAAGCAGCGTCGAAAAGAAGTATTCGCTTAATGAGTGATCTCACTACAAATCATTGTGGTTTAGGACATCCCTGGATACAAAAAGCATTGCAGAACAAAGAGAGCGACACTCAAGAGTTCTTCTATTGGACTAAGAAAAGTAAGTGGGGATATGTGGGCTGGTGGAATGTCGAGAGTCTGCCTAAACTCAATTTTAATTCTCAACGCCTACGGGACTTGATGTGGGGAAGTAAGAATTCCATCGTTCAACGCTGGCTAAAAGAACCCTTCGGTATGTCGGGCTGGCGTATTGATGTTGGAAATATGACTGGTCGTTATTACGGAGATAACTTCAATAAGGAGATTGCCCAGAGCATTCGTGGCGCCATGGATGAAGCAAATCCTGATGCTTGGCTAGTTGCAGAGAACGCAGATTTCTTTGCAGATGACCTCGATGGGTTTGGTTGGCATGGGACGATGAATTACAACGGCTTCACCAAACCTATTTGGTATTGGATGAATGAAGCCGACGAGAAGTTGCGGGATTCTTTTGGAATGCCTGCTCCACTGCCACAGATTGATGGCCAGGCTATGGCCGAGATGATGCGGGAATTTGCTGCAGGAATTCCTTGGCGTTCACTCATGGCCAGTATGGTGTTGCTTGGTTCTCATGATCGCGCGCGTTTCCATACCGTTGTCGGAGGCGATCGCCACAGGAACATCGCCGGAGCAACGCTCTTGATTTCTTACCCCGGTGTTCCATCGGTTTTTGCAGGTGATGAAATCGGACTTGAAGGTTATTGGGGCGAAAACGGGCGTCGTACAATCAATTGGGAGCGACCCGATACGTGGAATAGTGAACTGCTCTTCGACTATATGGAACTGATTAAGTTGAGAAAAACAAGCCATGCGCTGGCTTATGGTGGAATCCGTTGGATTGATATCAGCAAAGATTCCGTGGCATTTTTACGCGAATCTGCCAAAGAATCTATCTTAGTGTTTGTTTCGAGAAAAGGTGTTAAGAAAGAGATTGATCTCAAACCCTATGGATTCACCATCAAGAAAAGTCTTTTTGGTCCTTCATTAAAAGGTAGCACGCTCAAGATTAATTCTCGCGAAGCTGTAGGTGGAATTTGGCAATTAAGCTAAACGTTTTACTTGCAGGATTTTCTGCAATGCTGGCAGGTGCAGCTCTTCTGCCCATTATTCCTAAAAGCAACGCAGAAACCCTTCCCGTATTTAAAGCAATAGCTCGGGGTGCGCTTGCAAATGATTCTATTTATTTCATCATGACCGATCGTTTTGAAAATGGGGATTTAAGAAACGATAATGCAGAAATTCCGGGCGGGGTAGAAGTAAATGGTTTAGATAAAAAAGATATTGGATATTTTCACGGGGGAGATTTTGTAGGCCTTACCTCAAGGCTTTCCTACATTAAGGAACTTGGATTTACTTCGATTTGGATAACTCCTCCTGTGGTTCAGAATTGGATTCAAATTGGGTCTGGCGCCTATCACGGTTACTGGGGAACTGATTTCACGACAGTAGATCCACATCTTGGCACCGAAGCAGAATTTAAAGCCATGGTATCTAAAGCACATGAATTAGGTTTGAAAGTCATCGTTGATATTGTTGTAAACCATACGGGCGACATTATTCAGAATTCTTATGGTATGTATAACTATGTATCACTTGGTATGGCTCCCTATAAGGACGCTCAAGGTAAGAGCTTTGATCTCTCTAAATTCATAGGAAAGAAAAACTTTCCAAAGTTGGATGCCAAGAAGTCTTTCCCGAGACCTCCAGTAGTTTCAAAAGCGAATAAATCCATCAAAAAACCAGCATTTCTTAATGACCTCACCAATTATCACAACCGTGGTGACTCAACTTTTTCGGGTGAATCGAGCATTTATGGTGACTTCTTTGGTCTCGATGATTTATTCACAGAGAAACCCGAAGTGGTTGATGGAATGATCAAGTTATGGTCCAGCTGGATAACTAAGTTTGATATTGATGGCTATCGTATTGATACCGCTAAGCATGTTAATCCTGAATTCTGGAACGTCTTTATCCCGAAAGTTATGGAGACTGCGAAGAAAGCAGGCAAGATAGACTTCGCTATTTTTGGAGAGGTATATGACGCTAATCCTTATTTGCTCTCGACCTTTGTTCACGAACAGTCATTCCCTAGCGTCTTAGATTTTGGTTTTCAAAGATATGGACTTGCATTTGCACGTACTGATGGTCAAATCCCAAGATTAGTTGATCTATTCAACCAAGATGATCTTTACACAACTTCAACTCAATCAGTTTATGGAATTCCCACATTTCTTGGAAATCACGATATGGGTCGCGTTGGATACTTTATTCATTCTGCGACGTATGGAGATGATGATTTAACGCTGCGACGTTCAAAGTTAGCAAACGAAGTTCTCTTCTTTTCTCGAGGTGCTCCAGTTCTTTATTATGGAGATGAGAAAGGAATGGTTGGAACAGGCGGGGATAAGGCTGCGCGACAAGATATGTTTCCCACTGGAGTTTTGGAATGGCAAGATGAAATTCGAATCGGCTCTACACCTATAGGTACAAAGAGCGCCTTTGATGTTGTAAATCCATTGCAACTCCAAATTACCGAAATCAACAAACTGATTGCCCAAAATCCTGCTTTGCGAAAAGGAACGCAACAACTGCGCGCTACTTCGAGGAATTCAATCGCCTTCTCACGCTATCTTGATGGTCAGGAATACCTAGTAGTTTTGAATTCAGGTGACGAATCCGACAGCTTGGATGCCCCTGTTTCCGTCCAATCCTCATGGGAACAGATTTATGGCCCCAAGGCGAGTTTTTCAACGTCTGGCAAGAAAGTCTCGGTGACCCTTCCTGCAATCTCGACCGTGATTCTGAAAGCGACAACACCTTTTGAGTCTTCGGCGAAGTTGGCCGTTAATTTGTCAAAGATTAACTATGACTTTGCAACGCCCAATTGGCTATCCCTTCAAGCCACCGTTCCAGGAGATGAATTTGTGGAAGTTAATTTCCAGGTGCGAGTGAAGGGAGGCTCTAAGTGGAGCAACATTGGAACTGCAGATCGCCGTACATTTAAGAGCGATGAAGTTGAAGGAGGGCTCTATAGAGTATTTCTTCCACCAAGAAAATATAAATCAGGAACAATTATTGAAGTAATTGCAATTGCTCGCAATCAGAAGAGCGAAATTGTTTATTCTAAAATTCGAGAATTTAAGATTAATTACTAAGCCAAAAACGCAAGGGTTCGTTGACGTAACTTGCCCAAGATCTCTCATTGTGTGCAGTTCGGTGATATACCTTGCTTCTAAAACTGCTTTCCTCCCAACCGAGTTTTCGCATTAAAGCGTCAGCTCGGTCTTGAAAAGGTTTATATGATGCATCAAGCCCCTTAGTTCCACGACTCATCCAAATCCTAAAGTGATCTTGATTTGGAAGTTTATTGATCATCCAATCAACAAGTGGATCTCCTCCAAGAGGCCAATGTGGAGACAGAGCCAGAGCGGTATGAAACCTTTCCTTGAAACGGATTGCAGAATAGAGTGTCGCAAGTCCTCCCATAGAAGATCCGATCATGGCAGTGGCATCAGGAGTTACGGAGCTTCTGGTTTCTTCAATAAGCTCTGGTGCAATGACGTTAAAAATCTTTTCAAGGTACTTGTTGCCATGAAGTTGTTCGACATTAAGTTGAGTTGGCATTGCTGCTTTGACGCCTTCTCGGAACGCATCTTCCGGGGTTAAGTCTTTAACTCGACCATCTGGGTCAACCGAAGAAGAGCTATGAAAAACGCCAATGATTAGAGGGGCTATCTTTCCTTCTTCTTCCGCAACTCGAATCGCATTCTGGGCAAGTTTCCAGGTGTAAGTGAAAGTTGCTGTTTTTCGATCAAAAATATTCTGGCCATCATGTGCAAGTAACAGATGATCACTTCCTCCTACTGGACTCCAGTAGTCGACAATTGTTTGATCAAAACTAATTCGATTGACATAGCCAGGAATTCCACGTACTTGATATTTTCGAATGTAGTTCGTCAAGAGATCATTATATCTATGGCTGCTTTGAGTAAAGAACCATGGTTGAGAGGGGTTTGATTTCTACGAGATTAGCGTTTCTGATGGTGCGCAGGACTTTGGTACCAGCTTTGTTTCCTTCCACAACCACGTTCCAATCACCTTGAGAAGGCAAAGTAACCTTCATATTCGCAAGCTTGGCATTATGAATCACCACAATGGTATTCCAGGAATCCTTGAGAGCGCCACCTTTTATTGTGTAAGCAATTGCTTCGTCTGGAGTCTTGATAAAGTTGAAGTGAGATTTTAACTCTGCGGTAGAAGAAATCCTAAATGCAGAATGTTTTGCCCTGAGATTAAGTAGTCCTTTGAAATAATTACGGGTGACCGCATTCTTTGAAATGAGATTCCACTTCAAAGAGTTAATTTCATCGCCAGACTGATATGAGTTTGAGTCACCATTCTTGGATCTTTGGAACTCTTGACCAGCGTGGATAAATGGAATCCCTTGGGCAAGCAGCGGTATTGCGCTCGCAAGACGATGGTAGGAAGCGATTGTCGAACTATTCTTTGTAGAGAGACTTAGCCTTAACTTATCTTCTAAAGTGTTGTTGTCGTGTGCTTCCACATAATTGACAGATTGAGCGGGGGAGAGCGTGGTAAATGCTGGAAGGATATTTGATGCAAAATCTGTGTTTCCAACGATTCCCGCCATCACATTGTTCTTCTTTCCAAAAGTACCCGTCGCAAAGCCCTTATCTGATGCTGTGAATACAGATCCTTTAATGCCATCTCTGATCTGATCATTAAATACTGCGATTCCATCGAGCTTCTGGATATTGCTCTGATTGGAGCGAATCTCAATTGGGTGAGTTCCCATATTCCAACCTTCTCCGATAATGATGATGGTTGGGTCGATTGCCGAAAGCTCTTTGCGAACTTCTTGCATTGTCTCAATGTCATGAAGGCCCATCAAATCAAAACGGAATCCGCTGATGTTGTATTCAGATGCCCAATATTTAACGGAGTCCACAATGAATTTGCGAACCATGGCTCGTTCTGATGCAGAGTCATTGCCACAACCTGAGGCGCTCGTTAAGCGCCCATCGGAATCGGTTCGGAACCAATAGCCAGGAATGATTTTACTTTGACTAAAAGTGGAAGCATCAAAGACATGGTTGTAGACCACATCCATGATTACGCGAATGCCTTGGCCATGCAAGGCCTGGATAGCACTCTTCAGTTCTGTGATGCGCGTCTTTGGATTATTCGGATTACTTGAGTATGAACCTTCAGGAACGTTGTAATTGAGTGGGTCATACCCCCAGTTAAAAGTGGGTTTCAGTTCATCAACTGAGGCGTAATCGTAGATTGGAAGTAATTGAAGATGGGTGATACCAAGATCTTTGATTGCAGCTACACCTACTGGTTGTCCATTTGAGCTTTTGAGATTTGAAAAAGTAAGTCCTGAATATTTACCGCGTGCTGATTTTGGGAAAGGCGCAGACTTATCCATAGATAAATCCCGAACATGCAGCTCATAAATCACCGCATCAGTTGGTTTTCCAGTGAAATTAGGCTTCTCCTTACTCCATCCTTTGGGGTTGGTACTCTCGAGATCGACGACAACGCTCCGTTTTCCGTTAGCGATAGCAGCGCGCGCGTACGGATCAACCGCTTCATTCTCTGAGCCGTAAACCTCCACGTTATAGGTATAAATCAATCCATCTTGATTGCCATCGAGGGTATAAACCCAGGTACCTTGTAAATCCGTCTTCATCGGATAGCTACTCTTGATTCCTGAAGTGGGTGAAGTGAAGGTTAGTAACTCAACTTTCGTTGCCGTGGGAGCCCAGAGCCTAAAAGAGGTGGACTCTTTCTTGTAAGAATTCCCGAGGTCATCGCCTTTGTATGTGTACTTTCGTTCAAATTCCTCAGATGAAATCAAATTGCCAAGTGCAATATCAGCTGAACCGAAAGATGTGTGCGAAATCTTGTATCGCTCAGTTATCGATATCTTGCCGTTAAGTATAAGAATTAACTCATTGTCCTCAGGCAGATTTGGGTTCTCAGTTCGAGCGCTCACCACAGTTAAACCACCGGTAATTGTGAATCCATTTGAAGAGCCAGCAAGCGGTTTAAATCTCTTATTCAGTTCGACTCTCACTTCATCAGAAGTTTCAAAAGAGGCTGATGAAATCTTCATCTCGATTGTGGGTTTCTTTGTATAAATAGTCTTCTCGTTTTGTACTAGCCATATTTCCGCATTTCCATTCGCATCGAATTCTGTAATGAATCGATCGTCATTGACATCTTTAGCAGCCCAATCGTTGAGCCGAACAATGATCCCAAGATCTTTAAAGTTCTTCATACCATCAATATTGACAGTCACTACCTTGCCGAAATCATCAGTGTCAGTGAATTTAACTCCAGTCTGAGAAATTGGAGTATCGAGTGAGTTGTTATCTGAGTTCTTCCAAATCCAAAGATTCCAACCGTTGTAATCTCCCCCAGGGCGTTGATAGTGGACGGTGAGTTTGATTGAGTCGGGCGCTGCCAGCGCTGGAATTCCAGTGAGAAGCAATGCAATTACGGATAAAAGTGCTGTGAGAAGCTTATTCATCTGTGGTTTCCTCGGTCGTTCTGGAATTTATAACCCGAATCTACTAGGTGAATTAAGGCTTCTGTTGCATTGGTATGGTCTAACTAGTTGAATTGCGTCATGAGCAAGAGGGCGATTTTCTGGTTTAGAAGAGATCTTCGACTTTCTGATAATCCAGCTCTACTTGCAGCGCTCGATGATGCCGATGAAGTAATTCCATTATTCATTTTGGACGACGAAATTTCAGAAAGTGCGGGTCCTCATCGCAGGGCATATCTCTCTGCTTCGCTTTACGCGCTTAATGAGACTTTAGATGGCAATTTATTTGTTATCAACGGAAAGCCCGTCGACGTTATCAAAGATTTAATGCAGCGCTACAAAGTCAACTCCGTTCACTCCGCCTTTCCTTTTGCTCCATATGGCGAAGCACGCGATCAAGAACTCAAGGCAGCTGGTATTGAATTACAGCAATTAGGAAGTGGCTACGCAGTTGCGCCAGGAAGAGTAAGAAAAGATGATGGAACTAACTATCGGGTTTACACGCCTTTTTACCGCGCATGGTTAGCCCACGGTTGGCGCGCTCCAGTCGCAGCGCCGAAGAATCCAAAATGGGTATCTCCAAAGAAAGGCGATCAGCAATTGCCGCAATGGGAAACACCTGATGGTGTTATGAATCAAGAAGCTGGAGAGAAAGCAGCCCTCACTCGTTTTAAGACATTCTTGAAAAAGGCTGCGGATGATTATGGTGATGCACGAAATATTCCTGGCATTGAAGGTACAAGTCGTTTGAGTCCACATTTACGTTGGGGAGAGATTCATCCGCGCACAATTCTTGCTGCCCTTGGCCAATCAAAGGGCCACGAGGTTTATCGCAAAGAGATAGCATGGCGCGAGTTCTACGCCGATGTGCTCCACCACAATCCTCACACTAGTCGTGATTACTACGATCCTAAATACAAAAAAATGCGTTATGAAAAACCTGGAAAGGCCTTTGAAGCCTGGGCTAGTGGAAAAACTGGATATCCATTTGTTGATGCTGCAATGCGCCAGCTAGTGAAGGAAGGATGGATGCATAACCGAACTCGCATGGTGGTAGCGTCATTTTTAGTTAAAGACCTTCACATTGAGTGGCAACATGGTGCTAATTTCTTTATGAAATACCTAATTGATAATGATGTGGCATCGAATTCACATGGCTGGCAGTGGACCGCGGGCTGCGGCACCGATGCCTCGCCTTATTACCGCATCTTTAACCCAATTGAGCAGGGAAGAAGGTTTGATCCTGAGGGAATTTATATTAAGAAATACATTCCCGAGTTAGCTCATTTGCAGGGCGATGATCTTCATGAGCCCTGGGAGTCTGATTTGGGATATAAAAATGGCTATCCAAAGCGAATCGTTGATCATGCAGCAGAAAGGCTTGAGTCACTTGCTCGCCTTGAAGAGATCAAAGCGGCTAAACCACTCAAGCCATAACTACTAAACCAGGAAGTTTGAGAACTGCCAAGGATCGCTGCTATCAACTTTCTTGCCATTCCAGCCTTCAAATAAATCTTTTCGATTCAACAAAGGATCCCAAGCGCTGGCCTCGGAGTGAATTCCACCCCAGTACTTCTCGGCATAGCTAAGTACTTCTCGCCATGGAAGTTCATCAGGAACAAGTAAGCCTTTATTAGGATTTTTCATCGCCCAAGCAACTGCTGCATAAACTGCAGAGGCAACTTGAACTGTTGTTGCTGATTGATCAGGAATCAACTTTCTTGATTCATGGATGCTAAGTAGTGATCCAGTCCACCAAGCTTTATAGGGATGGCCCATGAGTAATACCCCTAGACGATCATCGCCATCTGTAATCTCATCATTCATGATTCTTTGATTCTTATGAAGATCCCAAGAGCGCATCTCAAGTTCTTTCATGGAGGCAATAGCTTCATTTGTAGGGCAGTAGGCATAGTGAACCGTTGGGCGATAGAGAGCCTTGGCTCCATCCCAGACAGTTAAGTGATCTGAGATTGTAAATGCCTCGCCATGGCGAATTACCATGCCATGGATTTCAAAGTTTGGCACCCAAGAGCGAACCCAAGTTGTTGCTCCAGGTTGAGCAATTGCAATTTGATTCTTTGGTCCGCTTTGATGTTCATAGGCATTTAGCGGAAGTGTTTTTTCGTGAGTTCCCCAGCCAAGCTCTGCTGGAGCAATACCTTCTTCATAAAAGCCTTCAACTGACCAGGTGTTAACAAATTCGCCCCATTGTTTAGGCTTATTAGTTACTTGGGTGTCGCGCTCAGAGATATGAATAACTTTAACTCCAAGCAGGTGAGCAAGATCGTTATAACGCTCATCCGTCAGGGCGCTTTCCACCCCAGCTGCTGCCTTTGATTCTCTAAGAGCAAGGGTTGCAATATCAACCATGGATTTCTTCACTAGATGCGAAACAAGTCCAGGATTTGCGCCATGTTCAACAATGGCGGTTGCTCCGACTTTGTTCCACTTTGATTTCATCTCACGCATACGCATATGGCGGTAGTAAAGAGTTCTCTCTAGCGGATGTTTATTGGCCCCTCCCGCATAAGGATCCCACTCCTCAACTGAGGTGTTTAAATAGAGAACTCCATTGTCATGGCACCAATTTAGAATGGTATTGGCATCAATATTCCACGCTAAATCAAGGAGGAAATCTCCGGCACTTAAATACTTTTTTAATTGGCTATCAAGATTATCTTTAGTTATTTGGTCTTGGATGTAAGTAGCGCCTTTATCTAACGCGCCTTTAACTCTTGAGCGATTATCTCGCTGGTCCATAATGGTGATTTGCTTTGCATCAACTAGATGCTCGATTAAAAGGGGTAATACTGATTGGGATACTGATCCTGCTCCCAGGATTAAAACTTTATTGTTGAACTTCTCTGCCAATTAGGGAACCTCCTTAGCTTGGGGCTTGTGAATCTCACCTCTTGTAGTTAAGCCTTTTAGGGCTTATTGGTTGGATGTTTCTGACTTGGCAAAATTTACAACCTAGAGCCAGATGTGCCTAATTGGTTATGCCAGGAGAGCACGCCAAGTTTTGATCTCTTTGCTTCATACATCGCCTCATCAGCTCTTCGAAGGAGCTGCTCGAGAGCGCTTGAGCCTGGTTCATTACTTGCCTCACCGATTGAAACATCGAGGCAGATTTCCTTTGAGTTAATGTGGAATGGATAGGTAAGAGTTGCCTTTAGAGCCCTTGCCACCTCCATGCCATCGCCTCCTGGAATCAGGGCGCCAAACTCATCGCCACCTAAGCGAGCTAGCAGTGCATCTGAGGGCATAACTCTTTGAAAGCGGCTTGCAACTTGCTTAAGAAGTTGATCGCCAATTCCATGTCCGAGGCTGTCATTGACTGCCTTAAATCCATCTAAATCAAGAATCAATAGCGAGCCAGGATTTTTAAGAAATTCTTGGCAATCGACCATGAATTTGCGCCGATTGGCAAGGCCAGTTAGCTCATCTGTTCTTGCCAGAATCTGTTCATTGCTCATGTTGCGTGCATCATTGATAGCAACGCCCATACGTAGAAATGAGAGCGCGATAGTTACAAAGGCGGGCAATATTAAAAACCGTGGGATATATGAGGGTTGCAAGACTGCAATTGCAAGCAGGGTAGAGCTTCCAAGAAGAGCGATTGTGGCCACGGCTGAATTAAAACTTCTAGGAGCTTGTACTTCATTACTTGCAAACCAAAATGCTTCAGAGAGAAAGATAAAACTTATTAACCATCCAACATCTGTTAGGGATCCAAATTCATATCTACCTAAGTAGGATTGATAGAGAAAGTAGAAGTCAGAGAGAAAGAACATGGTTGCCCCAATGAGAATTAGTCCATTTCGCCAACTCATCCTCTGTCTAAAAACTAATAGAAGTACTAAAACCAATATGACAACATCCCCTACTGGATAGAGAATAGCTAGGAATACTTCAAAGATACTTCCATCAATAGTTGTCATTGCTGGTCTGACCAAAAGAGCTGTCAATATCGTGGTATATCCAATTGCGATAATTGCAGTATCTAGTAACTCTAGAGATTTGCTAACAGCCTTAAAACGAATTGCTCTGGTAAGCCCAAATATTGCCAGCGGATAAAAGAGCGCGTAGAGGCTCTGGGCTATCAGATCAAGATTGAGTAGCGTCTTAATCTCAAAAAAAGAGTTCAGTGATGAAGTTATTGACCCTGCACTCCAAGAGATGATTGCGCCAATAACTCCATATCTGCCTAAGGGATCATCAAGAATTGGCGATAAAGCAATTGAGAGAGCAGCAAGTAATGCAACTAGATTGAAGAGAACTAGGTCATATTCCCACCTAGTATCTGAATTGTTCCTGAGAAATAGGTAGGCAATTAGAGTGGCGATGGCAAGGAGGCGAAAAAGCAGATAGATTTTCATCATCTAACGGTATTAAAGGAGAGAGAATGGATAGCGAAAAAAATGTATCAAGACGGGCAGTACTTTGTGGCCTTGCTGTTCTTACGCTTGGTTTAATACCTGAAAATGCTATTGCTGCAATTGGTGTAAAGGTGCTAGCAAATGGAAAAGTCGAGGTAACTCTTGCCAAGAATCCAGCCTTAAAAAAAGTTGGCGGAGTCGTTCAATTCACTAATGATCAAGGAATTGATATTGCACTAGTAAGAACAGGTAAAGGAAGTAGTGCTTTTAAAGCTTTAAACCTAGCTTGTACCCATCAAGGCTATCCCCTGAGAAAAGATGGAAACAAGTGGGTATGTGACAATCACCTAGCAAATTTTTCAATTGCTGGCGCTGTCACGAAGGGCCCTGCAAAGAGCCCACTTCAGAATATTGCGCTTAAAGTAACTAAAACTAAAGTGATAGTCGGCTAACTAAAACTTTATAGTCCGGGCTTGCAGGCCTGCTTTCTATTTTGAAGAGTTGAACTAACCTCAGACTTAG
>Ga0255192_1000096_pt1 | contig 17438 bp, 23 predicted proteins | sample Miss_Miss_RepC_8_2_FD_189950 | JGI IMG/M metagenome (GOLD analysis project Ga0255192, IMG submission 189950) | Freshwater microbial communities from Mississippi River, Louisiana, United States - Miss_Miss_RepC_8h | ecosystem: Environmental > Aquatic > Freshwater > River | place: USA: Louisiana...
AATGGAGCGAGAATCTTGTTGAAGTTCATGTTTTCCTGATTTCGGATGGCTTCGCATAATACTGGCCATGAAGAACGAAAAATTCCTGACGCTGGTGATCAACCTCGACCGTTCGCCTCAGCGATTGGCCAATATGGCTCGACAACTCGCTGGCATGGGGATGTCGTGGGAGCGTCTGCCTGCTGCCGAAGGCAAGTTGTTTTCGCTCGAGGACCCGTCTCTGGTCGATTTGCCAGAGTTTGGCCGAAGGCATGGCAAGTGGCCCGTTCACGGAGAACTGGGCTGTTACCTTTCTCATGTTTGGGCCATGCGCAGATTTCTGGAAACCGAACAGCCCTATGCGCTCATCCTGGAAGACGATGCGCAGTTGACGGCAACATTGCCGGGGGTTCTGACTGCACTGGCTGACCATTTTCGCGAGTGGGACATGGTCAAACTCTCGGGTGTTCATGTTGGAACCCCTTTGAAATTGCTGCACCTCTCAGAGGGTGCTTATTTAACCGTCATGTTGACGCCTTACACGGGCTCCAGTGCTTATGTTGTGAACAGACACGCGGCTCAAAGTTACCTTGATCGGTTGTTGCCCATGCGGGTTCCTTATGACCACGAATTTGACCGTGGCTGGCACTGGCAGCTGAAAATTCGTGCAGTAACGCCATCGCCCTGTTTGCATGACCAGGACGGGGAGTCGATGATCAATGGACACAAGGTCAAACGCAATTTTCACTGGACGAAACGGTGGTCGGCGTTGCGATGGCGAATGGGCAATCAATGGCGTCGCGCCGTCGAAGGGGGCACAGTTTGGCTTCGCAGCAAACTTGTGTAACCTTAGGGCTGATCACCCCACCCCCCGCACCACCTGCATCGCTTCTTCGATGCGCTCCACGCCGTGGATGGTCATGCCTTCAAAGGCCTTGTCGTTTTTCTTGGGCAGGTTGGCCTTGGGCACGACCGCCACGGTAAAGCCCAGTTTGGCAGCTTCCTTCAGACGTTCCTGACCACGCGGGGCGGGCCGCACCTCTCCGGCCAGACCGACTTCGCCGAACGCCAGGAAGCCTTTGGGCAGGGGCTTGCCGCGCAGGCTGCTGGTGATGGCCAGCATGACCGACAGGTCGGCGGCGGGTTCGCGGATGTGCACGCCACCCACCGCGTTGACGAACACGTCCTGGTCCATGCAGGCCACACCGGCGTGGCGGTGCAGCACCGCCAGCAGCATGGCCAGGCGGTCGCGTTCCAGGCCGACCGACAGGCGGCGCGGACTGGGGCCGCCTGAATCGACCAGGGCCTGAATTTCCACCAACATCGGTCGCGTGCCTTCGAGCGTGACCATCACGCAGCTGCCGGGCACGGGTTCGCTGTGCTGACTCAAAAAGATCGCGCTGGGGTTGGTCACCCCCTTGAGCCCTTTTTCCGTCATGGCAAAGACACCGATCTCGTTGACGGCGCCAAAGCGGTTCTTGATGGCGCGGATCAGGCGAAAGCTCGAATGCGTGTCGCCTTCAAAGTAGAGGACGGTGTCGACCATGTGTTCGAGCACGCGCGGACCGGCCAGTGCGCCTTCCTTGGTGACATGGCCCACCAGCACGATGGCGGTGCCACTGGCCTTGGCCGCACGCGTGAGGTGTGCCGCGCATTCGCGCACCTGCGCCACCGAGCCGGGGGCGCTGGTGAGCTGATCCGAATACACCGTCTGAATCGAATCGATGATCGCCACCCGGGGCGAACGCGCCTGCAAGGTGGCCAGGATTTTTTCAAGCTGGATTTCGGCCAGCACCGGCACCTGTGAACCGGCCAGGCCCAGCCGCCGTGAACGCAGCGCCACCTGCGCCCCGCTTTCTTCGCCGGTGACGTAAAGCGTTTCCAGGCCGGATCGCTCCAGCGCATCCACGGCCTGCAGCAGCAGCGTCGATTTGCCAATGCCCGGGTCACCGCCAATCAGCACCACGCCGCCTTCCACAATGCCGCCGCCCAGCACCCGGTCCAGCTCTTCCTGGTCGGTCGGGTGGCGCTGCACATCGGTCGCTTCGATCTGCGACAGCGGCATCACTTCAGAGGCCGGGGCCAGGCCTTGCGCCAGGGCGCTGCCAAAGCGGTTTTTGCCGCCAGCAGCTTCGGCCACCGACTCCACCAGGCTGTTCCAGGCGCCGCAGCTGGGGCATTTGCCCAGCCAGCGAGGGGTGGTGCCGCCGCATTCGTTGCAGGTATAGAGGGTTTTGTCCTTGGCCATGGATGGATTGTGCCGCGTGATTGTGCGGTGTTATTGGCCGCGCTTACACTTGGGCCATGGAACTCAAAATCGTCGTCTATTCCAAGTCGGCCTGCCCGCAATGCGAGTCGGCCAAGATGCTGCTCAAGACCCGTTCGCTCGCTTTTGAGGAAATCAAGATCGACGACGAGGCCGAGCGCATGGCTTTCTACGAAAAGTGCGGTCCCTCGGTGCGCCAGATGCCGCAGATTTTCATCAATGACCAGCGCGTCGGCGGGCTCTCGGGTCTGCAAGCCGCGCTGACCCAGCTCGGTCGCTGAGTCTCAGTCAAAACCCCGCGCCAGCGCCGCAGTGATCTCGGCCGCTGGGCTCGCCTGGCAGCCGCTGGCGTTCTGACCGGACCACAAGGGCGTGCAGTCGGTGCGCCCCAGGGCTTCAAAGTGCGCACGCAAAGGCGCCACGGCCGCCGTGGCCAGAGGAAAAGCCGGTGCTGCCGGATTCAGGGATCCCAATTCCCGCATCAGGCGGTTGACGATGCCCCTTGCCGGGCGGCCGCTGAACAGCGTGGTCAACTCGGTGTGGCGGGCGGCGTCGCTCATCAGGGCGGCCCGGTGCAGTGGGCTGGTGGTGGCTTCGGGGCAGCACAAGTAGGCGGTGCCCACCTGCACCCCGGCGGCGCCCAGCGCCATGGCCGCGCGCACGCCATCTGCATGGGCAATGCCCCCTGCCGCAATCACCGGTACGCGAACAGCCGCCACGAGCTGCGGAACCAGGGCGAAGGTGCCCAGCTGGGTGCCCAGCTGATCGCTGAGGAACATGCCCCGGTGCCCGCCGGCTTCCAGACCTTGTGCGATCACGGCATCCACGCCCTGGGCTTGCAGCCAGAGGGCTTCTTCCACCGTGGTGGCGGAAGACAGCACCTTGCTACCCCAGCTTTTGACCCGGGCCAGCAATGGGGCTGAAGGCAGGCCGAAGTGAAAACTCACCACCGGCGGCCGGAACGGTTCGATCACGTCGGCCACCGCGTCGGAGAACGGCACGCGGCCCGCACCCGCCGGGACACTGGCCGGATCGATGCCGGCCTCGTCGTAAAACGGACGCAAGGCTTCCAGCCAGTGCGCCTGTGCCTGCGTGTCCACCTGGGGTGCCCTGTGGCAGAAGAAGTTGACGTTCCAGGGGCCGTTGGCCTGGCGACTCAAAATTTGCAGCTCCGCCTGCAGGGCGTCGGGCGAGAGCATGGCGGCCGGCAGGCTGCCTACGCCGCCCGCTGCGCACACGGCCAGTGCCAAGGCTGACCCCTGCGCGCCCGCCATGGGGGCCTGCACCAGCGGATGGCGGGATGGGATCAGATCGGTCAGTGTGGCGCGAGAGCTCATGCGCCAAGGTTAGCGCATCGCGCGGCTCATTGCGCCAGGGCCTCGAAAGGCAGGCTTTGCTTGACCAGAACCATGGTGCAAGGGGCTTCCATGGCCACCTTGATCGGTACGGTGGCCACAAAGCGCTGCATCTGCAGGCCATGGGTGGCGGCGCCCATGATGATCATGTTGACGTTGTTGCTTTCGGCGTACTTCAGCAAGGCATCCGCCACGTCACCCGATTCGAGCACGTGGTAGGAGGCCTGGTGGTTGCTCAGGTCCAGCGGTTCGGCCCATTGCCGCATGCGCGTGATGTGTTGCCTGTGCACGGTGGTTTCGCTGCGCTCGCTGTCCGTGCTGCTGGTATCGCCCGACGAGATCACGGTGACGCAGGCCAATCTGGCCCCGGGCCGGATGCCCAGTGAGCGGCCCACCGCCTCGCGCAGCGAATACAGCGTGGCATCGGTCACATCGTAGTGCGGCAGCGCGACCATCACGATGGGGACCTCTTCCACCTGGCGCGAGGGTAAGGGGGAAGGCTGGTATTGCTTGCCTGCGGCGCGCAGCCAGCGTTTGAAATGTGTCCAGAAGCCGGTGCCCTCGGTCTGTTTGCCGCGCGCGGTCACCGTGATCTGGTCCGGGTTGGCCAGATCGAACGCCAGCAGTGAGGCCGAGCCGTAGCGCTGGCTGGCCTCGGGTTCCAGGCAACGCAGGATGACCTCCTGCAGCCACTCGGGCAGGTCGGGGCGGCGCTTGCGCGGGGGCACCGGGTCCATCCACAGCCGCTGGCGCATGCCGCCGGTGGTGGCGGGTTCGCCAAACGGGGTTTCGCCGGTGGCCAGCTGGTAGAGCATCACGCCAATGGCAAAGACGTCGCTGCGCGAGTCGCCGCGCACGCCCACCACCTGCTCCGGGGCGATCCAGATCGGTGAGCCCACGGCCTTGCGCATCTCTTCGGCCAGCAGGTCGGGAAAGTGCGCGTGGCATGACAGGCCGAAGTCGAGAAACACCGCGCTGCCGTTAGGCCGGATCAGCACATTGGCGGGTTTGATGTCGAGGTGGCAGACGTTCTGCTTGTGCAGGCTGTGGGCGGCTTTGGCCACGGCTGCCCCCAGGCGGGCGATGGCCATCGCATCCAGAGGCGCGGGCTGCTCCAGCCAATGGTCCAGCGTCTGGCCTTCGATGTATTCCATCACCAGATACGGCAGACGGTTCAGATCGCCGGCTGCCACAAAGCGGGGCACATGCGCTCCCGTGAGCGAGGGCATGATCATCAGCTCGACTTCGAAGCTGACGATGGTTTCTGCGCCGTCACCCGCCGTCATGCGCGGGATCTTCATGGCCATCGGGAACTCGGACTCGCGGCGCTTGCCGTCTGCCCCTGGGGCGTGCTGCACTTCGTAGATGTGGGCCATGCCACCGGCATGGATGCAGCGACCGACCTCGAAGCCGTCGATCAGGGTGCCCGGTTCCAGCAGTTTCAACGCCCTTCCTCCAGCCGGGAGGCAAAGAACTCAGGCAGCCCGGCCTTGCGGATGGCGGCTGCGGCCGCGCCGTGGTCGTAAGGCACGCGGTGGAAGGTGATGCGCCCGAGCGCGTCGTCGTAGATGGCGTACATCGCGCGGGTGTCGCCATCGCGCGGCTGGCCAACGGCGCCAATGGTGGCGACCCAGGAGCGGTGTTTGGGCAGCGGCACCGGCACGCCAGGCGTGGGTGCAAAGGGCATCAGTTGTCGGCCGGTGCCCTGGTAGTACAGGGTTTGCTCATGCACATGGCCGACAAACACATGGGTGGCGTTGTCACCCTCTGCCGTGGCAGCGTCCAGGCATTGCTGGGCGCTGCGCTCATTGTCCACATAGCGCCATTCCTTGGGCTGGTGCGCGCTGGCATGCACCAGCAGCATGTGGCCCAGGCGTTGCGAGAGCGGCAGATGCGCGAGAAAGCGGCGGCAGTGCGGCGGCAGTTGCTGGTAGGTCCAGGCGGCGGTCATGGCGCCCAGGCTGCCCTCGGCTTGGGGCGGTGTGACGGCCATGGCGTCGTGGTTGCCCTGCAGCACGCAGGCACCGTCGGCATGCCACTGCATGACGCGTTCGACCACCGGCAGAGGGTCACCGCCATAGCCCACCAGATCACCGAGCACGGCCCAGCGCTCCACGCCTTGGCGTGTGGCGTGCTCTGCGCAGGCCTCCAGGGCCTGGATGTTGGCGTGGATGTCTGACAGCAGGGCCCACTTCATGCATATCTCCGATAAAACTGCATCTTGCCCCCCGGGCCTGAAGGAAAGCTTGCAGCAGGTTGGCAGGAAGTGTCTTGATGGCCGTCAAGGGCGGGTGCGGCAAGCCTGCGAAAATACAAGAAATGCGAATGAACAGGAAAAAAATCCGCAGTCTTGTGCGCCAGGGTTTGGTGTATTCCCTGCTGCTGGCGATTGCCATTCTGGGGCTGGGCGGGGTGGGATTCTGGCTGATCGACCCCCGCATTGAAACGCTTGGAGACGGGTTGTGGCTGGCCTTCACCACGGCCGCCACGGTGGGCTATGGCGATCTGATCCCGCACACCCCGGCGTCTCGCATTTTTTCGGTGCTGGTTGTGCTGCTGGGGCTGGCGGTGCTGTCCTTGGTCACCGCGTCGCTGTCGGCCATCTTTGTCGAAAAAGAGGTCGAGGCTGAAGAGCGCGAGATCGAAAAGGAACTGCTGCGCGAGTTGCGCGCGATGCGCGAGGAATTGCACTGCCTTCGCCAGGAGGTTCGCGAGCTCAAGGCCCGCCACTGAGCGCGGTCAGCGCCCTGTGAATCGGGCCGGGCGTTTTTCCACAAACGAGCGCACGCCCTCGGCCGCATCCTCGCTGCGCGAGAGGCGTTTTTGCACCTCGATGAAATCCTGCATAGCCACCCCTGGGCCGTGCTCGATGCCCTTGAGCACGTTCTGGCGCGTGGCCACCACGGCCAACGGTGCCTGGGCCGCAATCTGCCGGGCGATGTGCAAGGCCTGGGCACGTTCCTGTCCGGCGGGCACCACTTTCTGCACGAAGTTCAGCCGCAGCGCCTCGGCGCTGTCGAACACATCGCCCGTGAGCAGGTGCAGCAAGGCGTTGCCCATGCCGGCCCGCTCGGCCATGCGCAGTGTGGCGCCGCCCGTGGCCATGATGCCGCGGGCCACCTCCAGTTGCGAGAACCTGCAGTCGTCAGCCGCCACCACGATGTCGGCGGCCAGCATCAGCTCGATCCCCAGGGTGTAGGTGATGCCCTGCACGGCCACCACCATGGGTTTGGTTCGACGGCGGTAGCCGTCCATGCCGAGGTTGAGTGGATCGACCAGGCCCAGTGGCACGGCCTTTTCGCCGCGCTGCATCAAGGGGGCGATGGTGGGCAGATCGAGTCCGGCGGTAAAGTGCGCGCCCTCGGCGCACAGCAGGCCTGCGCGCAGAGCCGGGTCGTCGTCGAGCCGGGTGTAAGCCTCGCCCAGCTCGCGGAACATCTTGGGTGTGAAACCGTTGCGTTTGGCGGGGCGGTTGATGGCGATCTGCAGCACCTCCCCGATGACGGAGGTGTCGATGCTGCCTTCGGGGTGGGGTGTGGCGGTGTTCATGGCTGGCATGCTAGGGCGCGCAGCCCTGCATGCCATTCACCCCGGTGACAGGGCTCAGTACTTGTAGACGCCTTGTCCGGTCTTGCGGCCCAGACGACCGGCGGCCACCATTTCCTTGAGCAAGGGGCTGGGGCGGTACTTGCTGTCGCCGAACTCCTTGAGGTAGACCTCCATCACGGCCAGGCAGACGTCCAGGCCGATCATGTCGGCCAGAGCCAGCGGGCCGATGGGCTGGTTGCAGCCGAGCTTCATGCCCGCGTCAATGGCTTCCGCTTCGGCCAGGCCTTCGCCCAGCACGAAGAAGGCTTCGTTGATCATGGGCACCAGAATGCGGTTGACCACAAAACCCGGGGCGTTCTTGACGGTGATCGGGGTCTTGCCCAGCGCCAGGGCCAGGTCGTGCACGGCGTCGTGCGTGGCGTCGCTGGTCTGCAGGCCGCGGATGATTTCCACCAGCGCCATCATGGGCACGGGGTTGAAGAAGTGCATGCCGATGAAGCGGTCGGCGCGCTGCGTGGCGGCAGCCAGCTGGGTGATCGAGATCGACGAGGTGTTGGACGCGATGATCACGTTCGGGGCCAGCAGAGCGTCGAGCTGCTTGAGGATCTTGACCTTGAGCTCGTGGTTTTCGGTAGCGGCCTCAATCACCAGCTGCGCACCCTTGAGGTCGTCGTAGCTGGTGCTGCCCTTGATGCGGGCCAGCGCTGCGTTCTTGTCGGCTTCGGAAATCTTTTCCTTCTTGACCAGGCGGTCCAGGCTGCCGGACACGGTGGCCACGCCCTTGGCCACGGCGGCTTCGGAAATGTCGACCATGACCACGTTCACGCCCGACACGGCGCAAGCCTGCGCAATGCCATTGCCCATGGTGCCAGCGCCGATGATGCCTACGGTTTGGATGCTCATTTTCAGGGTTCCTTCGATGCGAGTGAATGGCAGCCATCTTACTGGCAGTGACCATGCTGGGGCTGACGGTGCAGACCAGCACGCCAGAGCTCGTCTGGCGGCACAATTCGACTATGTCCGAGATCGCCAAACTGTCTGCCCCCCAAAAAGCCCTGCACAAGCTCGGCCTGGTGCGCGACATCGACCTGGCGCTGCATTTGCCGCTGCGTTACGAGGACGAAACCCGGATCGTGAAGCTGTGCGATGCCCGTGACGGCGATACGGTGCAGATCGAGGCGACGGTGACGGCCTGTGAGGTGACCTTCAAGCCACGGCGGCAGCTGCTGGTGACGGTGGACGATGGTTCGGACACCTGCAGCCTGCGTTTTTTCACCTTCTACCCTTCTCACCAGAAAGCGCTGGCGGTGGGCAACCGTCTGCGGATCCGGGGGGAGGTGCGGGGTGGCTTCATGGGGCTGGCGATGATGCATCCCAGCTTCAAGGCTGCGGGGGGTGCGTTGGCCACTGCGCTGACGCCGGTGTACCCGACCACGGCCGGCTTGCCTCAGGCCTATCTGCGCCGTGCGGTGGTCAATGGGCTGGCCCACGCGGATCTGAGCGAAACCTTGCCGCCGGGTGTGGATTGGCCGGACCGCCGCGGGCCTTTGTCCTTGCGCGAGGCCTTGCAGTTTCTGCACCATCCCACCCTCGATGTGGCGCTGGCCACGCTGGAAGACAAGACGCACCCGGCCTGGGTCCGTCTCAAATGCGAAGAACTGCTGGCGCAGCAGCTGTCGCAGCTGACGGCCAAGCGCGAGCGGGACTTGCTGCGGGCACCTGTCCTGCCCAGGCAGCCAGGGGGCTTGCATGCCCGTCTGCTTGCAGGATTGCCTTTTGCGCTGACCGGTGCGCAGCAGCGGGTAGGCGATGAAATTGCGGCTGATCTGGCGCGGCCCGTGCCCATGCACCGCTTGCTGCAGGGCGACGTGGGGGCCGGCAAGACCGTGGTGGCCGCCCTGGCCGCCATGGTGGCGATCGACGCCGGCTGGCAGTGCGCGCTGATGGCCCCCACCGAAATTCTGGCGGGGCAGCATTTCGGCAAGCTGGTGGGCTGGCTCGAACCCTTGGGCGTCAAGGTGGCGTGGCTCACCGGCAGTCAGAAAAAGAAAGAACGTGCCAAGATGCTGGCGTTGATCGAATCGGGCGAGGCTGCGCTGGTGGTGGGCACGCATGCGGTGATTCAGGAGCAGGTGAAGTTCAAAAACCTGGCGCTGGCCGTGATCGACGAGCAGCACCGCTTTGGCGTGGCCCAGCGTCTGGCCCTGCGCAGCAAGATGCAAGAGGGCGGCATGGAGCCGCACCTGCTGATGATGAGCGCCACGCCCATACCGCGCACGCTGGCCATGAGCTATTACGCTGACCTGGATGTGTCGGTGATCGATGAACTGCCGCCGGGGCGTACGCCCATCGTCACGCGGGTGATTTCGGACAGCCGCCGCGATGAAATCATTGAGCGCATTGGTGCGCAGCTGCAGCAGGGCCGTCAGGTCTATTGGGTGTGCCCGCTGATCGAGGAGAGCGAGGCCCTGGACCTGACCAATGCCACTCAGACGCACGCCGATCTGAGCGAGGCGCTGCCCGGGGTGATGGTGGGCTTGTTGCATTCGCGCATGCCGGTGGCCGAAAAGAAAGCCGTCATGGACCTGTTCACCAGCGGTCAGATGGGGGTGCTGGTCAGCACCACGGTGATCGAGGTGGGGGTGGATGTGCCCAATGCCTCGCTGATGGTGATCGAACATGCCGAGCGGTTTGGCCTGTCGCAGCTGCACCAGCTGCGCGGGCGTGTGGGTCGGGGTGCCACCGCTTCGGCTTGCGTGCTGCTGTATGGCACGGGCGAGAGCGGGCGACTGGGCGAGACCGCGCGTGAGCGTTTACGGGCGATGGTCGAGACCAACGACGGTTTTGAGATCGCCCGCCGTGACCTGGAAATCCGGGGTCCCGGAGAGTTTCTGGGCGCACGCCAGTCGGGGGCACCGCTGCTGCGGTTTGCTGACTTGACCATCGATGCGCCTTTGCTGGAGTGGGCGCGCGAACTGGCGCCAGCCATGCTCGATCGGCACCCCCAGCTGGCCGAGCGGCATGTGAGCCGCTGGCTCGGTGGAAAATCGGAGTACCTCAAGGCCTGATCCATGACCCTGACTGAACTCAAATACATCGTCGCGGTGGCTCGCGAAAAACATTTCGGCAAGGCCGCCGAAGCCTGCCATGTGTCGCAGCCGACCTTGTCGCTGGCGATCAAGAAACTTGAAGAAGAGCTGGAGCTCAAGCTGTTCGAGCGCAGCGCGGGTGAGGTGACCGTGACGCCGCTGGGTGACGAGGTGGTGCGTCAGGCCCAGCATGTGCTGGCGCAGGCCGCTGAAATCCGCGAAATCGCCAAGCGCGGCAAAGACCCGCTGGCCGGGACCTTGCGCCTGGGGGTGATTTACACGATCGGTCCCTATCTGTTGCCCGAGCTGGTGCGCGAGGTGATTCGCGCCGTGCCCCAGATGCCGCTGATGCTGCAGGAAAACCTGACCGCCCGGCTGCTGGAGATGCTGCGCAATGGCGAGATCGATTGCGCGATCCTGGCCGAACCTTTTCCGGACGCCGGCCTGGCCATGGCCCCGCTGTATGACGAGCCTTTCATGGCCGCCGTGCCCGCCAACCATTGGCTGGCCAACGAGCCCCAGGTGTCGTCGGAGCAGCTGCGCAATGAAACCATGCTGCTGCTGGGCAATGGCCATTGTTTTCGGGACCATGTGCTGGAGGTGTGCCCCGAGTTTGCGCGCTATGCCAGCCACGCAGACGGCATGCGCAAATCGTTTGAAGGCTCTTCGCTCGAGACCATCAAGCACATGGTGGCAGCGGGCATGGGCATCACGCTGGTGCCGCGCCTGTCGGTGCCCGATTTCAAGCCTGCGGGCAAACGGGCCTCGGCCCGCGATGCCTCGCCTGTGCGTTATCTGCCCGTGGTGGATGCACATGGCGGTCAGCCGCCCACGCGCCGCGTGGTGCTGGCTTGGCGGCGCAGTTTTACCCGTTATGAGGCGATCGCCGCACTGCGCAACGCCATCTATGCCTGCGCCTTGCCGGGCGTGACGCGCCTGTCCTGAACATGACCGACAAACTCCAGCTTTACCTTGATCTGATCCGCTGGAACCGGCCTGCGGGCTGGTTGCTGCTCTTGTGGCCCAGTCTGGCGGCACTCTGGATCGCGGCGGGCGGCTTTCCCGGCTGGCACCTGATCGCGGTGTTCACCCTGGGCACCATCCTCATGCGCAGCGCGGGTTGTTGCGTCAACGATGTGGCCGACCGCGACTTCGACCGTCACGTCAAGCGCACGGCCAACCGCCCGGTGACGAGCGGTCGCATCGGCGCGCGCGAGGCGCTTGCGGTGGGCGCTGTGCTGGCACTTGGTGCTTTTGGTCTGGTGCTGACCACCAACGGGGCCGCCATCGCCTGGTCTTTTGCGGCATTGGCCGTGACCTTGATTTACCCGTTTGCCAAACGTTATGTGTCCATGCCCCAGGCCGTGCTGGGCGTGGCCTTCAGTTTTGGCATTCCGATGGCATTTGCCGCAGTCCAGGGCGAGGTGCCTCTGCTGGCCTGGTTGCTGCTGATCGGTAACCTGTTTTGGGTGCTGGCCTACGACACCGAATATGCGATGGTCGATCGGGATGACGATCTGAAGATCGGCATGAAGACCTCGGCCATCACCCTGGGGCAGTGGGATGTCGCCGCGATCATGGGCTTTTATGGGGCCTACCTGCTGATCTGGGCTGCTCTGCTGCCCGTGCCTCGTCAGAGCCCGCTGTTTGCGCTGGGCTGGTTATTGGCGGCGGCGCAGGTGGCCTGGCACTTTTTCCTGATCCGTCACCGCACCCGCGAAGGGTGCTTCAAGGCCTTTCGGCTCAACCACTGGCTCGGTGCCAGCGTTTTTGCCGGGGTGGTGTTGGGTTACGGCCTGTGATCAGGCCTTGCCGAATTCGTCGCCCAGTTCACGGGCGCGAAGTTCAGCAGCCTGCATGGCGGCGATAAAGGCTTGTTTCACGCCTGCGGCCTCCATGCTGGTGATGGCGGCGAAGGTGGTCCCCCCCTTGGAGGTCACGCGCTGGCGCAGCACTTGCGGAGATTCGGTCGATGCGGCGGCCAATGCCGAGGCCCCCGAAAAAGTGGCCACCGCCAGTTGGTACGCTTGTTCGGCGGGCAGACCCATGCCCACCCCCGCTTCCGTCATGGCCTCCAGGAAAAAGAAAACATAAGCGGGGCCGGATCCTGAAAGTGCGGTCACGGCGTCCAGTTGGGACTCCTGCTTAACCCACAGGAACTGACCTGTGGTGGCGATGACCTGTTCGACGTGGCTTTGGTCTGCGGCGGACACACCCGGGCAGGCGAACAGGGCCGTCATGCCCTGCCCCACCAGGGCGGGTGTGTTGGGCATGCTGCGCACCACCCGGTTTGTATTCAGCCAGGCGCAAATGCTCTGGGTGCGAATACCGGCAGCCACCGACAAATGAAGCGCCTGGCCGGTGTGGGCGGCGGTTGGTGTGGCGGCTTCCTTGAAAACCTGGGGTTTCACGGCCCAGACGACCAGTTGCGCAGCGGCCAGTGCAGGCCCGGCCTCGGGCAGCACGGATACGCCAAACGCTTGCTGCAGCCGCGCCGCAGTCTCGGCAAAGGGCTCGACCACGGTGATGTGGCTGGCGGGCATGCCCTGGCGGATCAGTCCGCCAATGATCGCGCTGGCCATGTTGCCGCCGCCAATGAATGCGATGTGCTCAAGTGAATTGCTCATGGTGTCTGACAAATTGAGAAAGCAGCTGATTGTCGCTGCCTGTGGCGGCTACAGAAGAAGGGGCTGGAAAGGAATGCCTTTGGCTTCGTTGAATGAGCCATCCAGGCGGCAGTGAACTTTTTTGCGGGAACCTATTGACCGCGGGGGAGCTTTTTGTGATAATAGAGGGCTTCGCCTTCATTGGGGGCGTGGTTATCTGCCCAATCTGAAGCGCGGCGAGTGGTTCGCAGCGTGGATGACGGGTCCAAGACTGATTCTCTGGTTGCCTTTGGGTGTCCGGGAATACAAGTTGGGAATATTGAAATGATCCAGACAGAATCTCGGTTGGATGTCGCCGACAACACCGGCGCCAAGTCCGTGCTGTGCATCAAGGTGCTCGGCGGGTCCAAGCGTCGTTACGCCAGTGTGGGCGACATCATCAAGGTGAGCATCAAGGAAGCTGCTCCGCGTGGCCGCGTCAAAAAAGGCGAGGTTTACAGCGCGGTGGTGGTTCGTACCGCCAAAGGCATTCGCCGTGGCGATGGCTCCCTCGTCAAATTCGATGGCAACGCCGCTGTGTTGCTGAACAGCAAACTTGAGCCCATCGGCACCCGCATCTTCGGCCCGGTCACGCGTGAACTGCGTACCGAGAAGTTCATGAAGATCGTGTCTCTGGCTCCTGAAGTGCTCTAAGAGGACGAACCATGAACAAGATTATCAAGGGTGACGAAGTCATCGTGATCACCGGTCGCGACAAAGGCAAGCGTGGCAAGGTGTCGCTGCGTGCCGATGATTCGCACATCGTGGTTGATGGCATCAACCTCGTGAAGAAGCATGCCAAGCCGAACCCGATGAAGGGTACCAACGGCGGCATCATCGAAAAGGCCATGCCGATTCACCAGTCCAATGTGGCCATCTTCAATGCCGCCACGGGCAAGGCTGATCGCGTGGGCGTCAAGCAACTGGCTGATGGCAAGCGCGTTCGCGTTTACAAGTCCAGCGGCGAAGAAATCAAGGTGGCATGACCATGGCACGTTTCCAACAACTCTACCGCGAGAAAGTCGCTCCCGAGCTGACCGCCAAGTTTGGCTACAAGTCGCCGATGGAAGTGCCTCGCATCACCAAAATCACCCTGAACATGGGTGTGAGTGAAGCTGTCGCTGACAAGAAAGTCATGGACAACGCCGTGGGTGACCTGACCAAGATTGCCGGTCAGAAGCCTGTGGTGACCAAGGCCAAGAAAGCCATCGCCGGTTTCAAGATCCGCGAAGGCCAGGCCATCGGTTGCATGGTGACCCTGCGCGGCGTGCAGATGTACGAATTCCTCGACCGTTTCGTCACCGTGGCCCTGCCGCGCGTGCGTGACTTCCGTGGTATCTCCGGTCGTGCTTTTGACGGTCGTGGCAACTACAACATCGGTGTGAAAGAGCAGATCATTTTCCCCGAGATCGAGTACGACAAGGTTGACGCTCTGCGTGGCCTGAACATCAGCATCACCACGACGGCCAAGACCGACGACGAGTGCAAGGCGCTCCTCGCCGCTTTCCGTTTCCCCTTCAAGAACTGAGGTGCCACGTGGCTAAAGTAGCTTTGATTCAGCGTGAGCTCAAGCGTGAAAAACTGGTGGCCAAGTTCGCCAAGAAATACGCCGAGCTGAAGGCCGTCGCCAATGACGCCAAGCGCAGCGACGAAGAGCGCGCAGTGGCCCGTCTGGCCCTGCAAAAGCTTCCCCGCAATGCCAACCCGACCCGTCAGCGCAACCGCTGCGAAATCACTGGTCGTCCGCGTGGCACGTTCCGTCAATTCGGTCTGGGCCGCGCCAAGATCCGTGAGCTTGCCTTCGAAGGCAATATCCCGGGCGTGACCAAGGCCAGCTGGTAAATCGGCAGGAGAGATACAACATGAGCATGAGTGATCCCATCGCCGATCTGCTGACCCGTATCCGTAACGCACAAATGGTCGCCAAGGCCAGCGTGTCGGTGCCCTCTTCCAAAGTGAAGGTGGCCATCGCCCAGGTGCTGAAGGACGAAGGTTACATCGACGGCTTCCAAGTCAAGTCCGCTGACGGCAAGTCCGAGCTGGAAATTGCCCTGAAGTACTACGCTGGCCGTCCGGTCATCGAGCGTATCGAACGTGTGAGCCGTCCTGGCCTGCGCGTGTACAAGGGCCGCGACGCCATTCCCCAGGTCATGAACGGTCTGGGTGTGGCCATCGTCACCACGCCCAAGGGTGTGATGACCGACCGCAAAGCGCGTGCAGCCGGTGTCGGCGGCGAAGTGCTGTGCTACGTCGCTTAATGGCAGGAGAGACGAAATGTCCCGAGTAGGAAAAATGCCTGTGACCGTCCCCGCTGGCGTGGATGTGTCCATCAAGGAAGACCAGATCAGTGTGAAGGGTGCGGGTGGCCAGCTGGCCGTCGCAGCCAGCGCGCTGGTCAAAGTGAGCAACGAAGGCGGCAAGCTGAGCTTTGTGCCTGCCAACGATTCGCGTGAAGCCAATGCCATGAGCGGCACCATGCGTCAGCTGGTGAACAACATGGTGACCGGTGTGACCAAGGGCTTCGAGAAGAAGCTGAGCCTGATCGGCGTGGGTTACAAGGCCCAGGCCTCTGGCGCCAAGCTGAACCTGGCTGTTGGTTATTCGCACCCCGTTGACATCGTGATGCCTGCCGGTATCACCGTGGCCACGCCGAGCCCGACCGAGATCCTGATCAAGGGCGCTGACCGTCAGCGCGTCGGTCAGGTCGCTGCTGAGATCCGTGCTGTTCGTCCGCCCGAGCCCTACAAGGGCAAAGGCATTCGCTATGCGGACGAGAAGATCACGATCAAAGAGACCAAGAAGAAATAAGGAGCTGCACCATGTTGACCAAGAAAGAGCAGCGTCTCCGTCGTGCACGCCAGACCCGCATCCGCATTGCCCAGCAAGGCGTGGCCCGTCTGTCGGTGAACCGTACCAATCTGCATATCTACGCCAGCGTGATCTCTGGTTGCGGCACCAAGGTGCTGGCCAGCGCATCGACTGCCGAAGCCGAAGTGCGCAAGGCCCTGGGTGGCTCGGGCAAAGGTGGCAATGCTGCCGCTGCCCAGGTCATCGGCAAGCGCATCGCCGAAAAGGCCAAGGCTGCTGGTGTTGAGAAAGTCGCTTTTGATCGTGCTGGCTTTGCCTACCACGGCCGCGTCAAGGCTCTGGCCGACGCCGCCCGTGAAGCTGGCCTGCAGTTCTAAACGGATCGGATATTCAAATGGCTAAGTTTCAAGCAAAACCCCAGAATGACGGTCCTGAGGACGGCATGCGGGAAAAAATGATCGCGGTCAACCGCGTTACCAAGGTGGTCAAGGGTGGCCGTATTCTTGGTTTCGCTGCGCTGACCGTGGTGGGTGATGGCGACGGTCGCGTCGGCATGGGCAAGGGCAAGTCGAAAGAAGTGCCTGTGGCCGTGCAAAAGGCGATGGAAGAAGCCCGTCGCAACATGACCAAAGTGTCCCTCAAGAACGGCACGATCCATCACACCGTGATGGGTCACCATGGTGCAGCCCGCGTCATGATGTCGCCCGCCCCCAAGGGTACCGGCATCATCGCAGGCGGCCCGATGCGCGCCGTCTTCGAAGTGATGGGCATCACCGACATCGTGGCCAAGAGCCACGGTTCGTCGAACCCCTACAACATGGTCCGTGCGACATTTGACGCACTGAACAACTGCACCACCGCCTCTGAAATTGCTGCCAAGCGCGGCAAGTCGGTGGAAGAGCTGTTCGCCTGATCTGGAGAAGCACCATGGCAAACCAACCTACCGTGAAAATCCAGCTGGTTCGCAGCCCCATCGGCTGCAAGCAGGACCACCGTGCCACCGTGCGCGGCCTGGGTCTGCGCAAGCTCAACAGCGTCAGCGAACTGCAGGACACCCCCGCAGTGCGCGGCATGATCAACAAGATCAGCTACCTGGTCAAAGTTCTCTGAGGTACCACTGATGGAACTCAATAGCATCAAACCCGCAGACGGCGCCAAGCACGCCGCCCGTCGCGTTGGCCGTGGCATTGGCTCCGGTCTGGGCAAGACGGCCGGTCGCGGCCACAAGGGTCAGAAATCCCGTTCGGGTGGCTACCACAAGGTCGGCTTTGAAGGCGGTCAAATGCCGCTGCAACGTCGTCTGCCCAAGCGTGGCTTCAAGTCGCACCTGCTCAAGTTCAACGCCGAAGTCACTCTGGGTCAGCTGGACAAGCTGGGTCTGGGTGAAGTGGACCTGCTGGCCCTCAAGCAAGCCGGTCTCGTGCCTGAGCTGGCCAAGGTGGTCAAGATCATCAAGTCCGGTGAGCTCACCAAGGCCGTCAAGCTGACGGGCATTGGCGCCACCGCTGGTGCCAAGGCTGCCATCGAAGCCGCCGGCGGCTCCCTGGCCTGAATGTTGTTGCTGAAAGAGATTGCCCGTGGCTACCAGCGCTAATCCCACTGCAAAGACCGCAAAGTTCGGCGACCTGCGTCGTCGGCTGGTCTTCCTGCTGTTGGCGCTGGTCGTCTACCGCATTGGTGCGCACATTCCTGTGCCGGGCATCGATCCTGATCAGCTCAAGCAGCTTTTCAATGGCCAGCAAGGCGG
>Ga0255192_1000098_pt1 | contig 17241 bp, 14 predicted proteins | sample Miss_Miss_RepC_8_2_FD_189950 | JGI IMG/M metagenome (GOLD analysis project Ga0255192, IMG submission 189950) | Freshwater microbial communities from Mississippi River, Louisiana, United States - Miss_Miss_RepC_8h | ecosystem: Environmental > Aquatic > Freshwater > River | place: USA: Louisiana...
CGCGCAGGTGATCACCGGGTGGGGCGGGGATAATCCCCCCATGTCTTCCAGAACCCGTGTGGTCGTCGGCCTGTCCGGCGGCGTCGATTCCGCCGTGAGTGCCTACCTGCTCAAGCAGCAGGGTTATGAGGTCGTGGGCATCTTCATGAAGAACTGGGAAGATGACGACGACAGCGAATACTGTTCCTCCAACATCGATTTCGTGGACGCGGCCGCCGTGGCCGATGTGATCGGCATCGAAATCGAGCACCTCAACTTCGCGGCCGATTACAAGGACCGGGTGTTTGCCGAATTCCTGCGCGAATACCAGGCCGGGCGCACACCCAACCCGGACATCCTGTGCAACGCCGAAATCAAGTTCAAGTCTTTCCTTGACCACGCCATGCGCCTGGGCGCCGAAAAAATCGCCACGGGCCACTATGCGCGGGTGCGCCTGAATGAAGCCACGGGCCGCCACGAACTGCTCAAGGGCCTGGACCCGTCCAAGGACCAAAGCTACTTTCTGCACCGCCTGAACCAGGCGCAGCTGTCCAAAACGCTGTTTCCGGTGGGTGAGCTGCACAAGACCGAAGTGCGCCGCATTGCCGAAGAAATCGGCCTGCCCAACGCCAAGAAGAAGGATTCGACGGGCATCTGCTTCATTGGTGAACGCCCTTTCCGCGAGTTCCTTAACCGCTACATCAGCAAGGAACCCGGCCCGATCAAGGACCCGACGGGTCGCACCATCGGCAAGCATGTGGGCTTGTCCTTCTACACCCTGGGCCAGCGCCAGGGTCTGGGCATTGGCGGCGTGAAGGAAAAGGGCGCGCAACGCGGCGGTGGCGAACACCAGCCCTGGTTTGTGGCCCGCAAGGACATTGAAAAGAACACCTTGTGGGTGGTGCAGGGGCATGACCACCCCTGGCTGCTCTCGCAAGGGCTGCTGGCAGGCGACGCCAGCTGGTGCGCGGGAGTGCCGCCCACACCTGGACAGTACGCGGCCAAGACCCGCTACCGCCAAGCCGATGCACCCTGTAGCCTGAGTGCAGGACCAGACGGTCGCACCCGGCCAGACTTTGGCCTGCACTTTCCCGAAGCGCAATGGGCCGTCACCCCCGGCCAAAGCGCGGTGCTCTACGACGGCGACGTCTGCCTGGGCGGCGGCGTGATCAGCGCGGCCATCGCGCAGGTCTGAAGCACGAGGCCCTGCGGTGAAAGTCGACTTTGACGGACTGCAGGCCTTCGTGTGCGTGGCCGAGCTGGGCAGCTTCGTCAAGGCGGCCCAGCAACTGCACCTGACGCAAACCGCCCTCACCCGCCGCATTCAGAAACTCGAACAATCGCTCGATGTCCGGCTGCTCGACCGCACCACCCGCAAGGTCGAGCTGACCGCGACGGGTCGTGATTTCCTGCCCCAGGCCCGCCATCTGGTGCTGGACGCGCAGCGCACGCTGGAGCGGGTGCGCGACAAAGCGCGCACAGGGCTGGGGCATTTCACCCTGGCCTGCGTGCCTTCGCTCACCACCCATGTGCTGCCGCAGCTGATCAAGGCCTACGCCCAGAGGCACCCCGGCAACACGCTGCGTCTGCACGACGCTGCCTCGGGCGAAGTACGTAGTGCCGTACTGGACGGACAGGCTGAACTGGGCATTGCCATCAACGGCGAACCGCACGCCGACCTGGAAGAAATCGCCCTCTTCGAAGACCCGCTTCACCTGATTTGCCCCATGCCGCATCCTCTGCAGGACCACCCAACCGTCAGCTGGACCGATTTGCATGGCGTGGATCTGATTGTGGTCAGCAGCTTCATGGCGACACGCATGTTCCTGGACTACCAGCTGGCCCAGCGCGGCATCCGCCTGAGCGGCCATTACGAAGTGCAACACCATGCCACCGCCATCAACTTGGTGGCGGCAGGGGTGGGTTGCGCCATCCTGCCCTCCTCCACCTTTGAAAACGGTGACCGGCCCCATGTGGTCAAGATCCCGCTGACCGGCCCAGTGGTCAAGCGCCGCGTCACGCTGCTACGCCGCAAACCGGCCAGCCTGTCACCGGCAGCTGAGGCCTTCCACGCCCTGGCCCTAAAGCACTTTGGCAAGACGCCCTGCCGTTATTAATGCTTCAATCGCAATAATATTTGCCAATATTTCATTTCACAAAACAACGTGTTTCGCCGACACTGCGCGGCAATCGCAAATTTTGAGGAATGCAATGCACACCGATGTGCTGGTGATCGGCGGCGGCAACGCCGCCCTGTGCGCGGCCCTGATGGCCGCCGAAGCAGGGGCGAGCGTGACCCTGCTCGAAGCCGCCCCGCGCGAATGGCGCGGCGGCAACTCGGCCCACACCCGCAACCTGCGCTGCATGCACGATGCCCCGCAGGACGTGCTGGTGGATACCTACCCGGAAGAAGAGTTCTGGCAGGACCTGCTCAAGGTCACTGGCGGCATCACCAACGAGCACCTGGCCCGACTGACGATCCGCGCGTCCAGCACCTGCCGCGACTGGATGCGCCAGCACGGCGTGCACTTTCAGCCACCGCTCTCGGGCGCGCTGCATGTGGCCCGCACCAACGCCTTCTTCATGGGCGGCGGCAAGGCCCTGGTCAACGCTTACTACCGCAGCGCCGAAAAGCTGGGCGTGCAGATCCGCTACGAGGCCAAGGTGGAACGCATCGAGGTCGAAGGCGGACGCTTTGTCGCGGCCCACGTGACCACGCCCCAGGGCACTGAACGCCTGACGGCCAAAACCTGTGTGCTGGCCGCCGGGGGCTTCGAATCCAACCGCGACTGGCTGCGCGAGGCCTGGGGCCAGAACGAGCGTGGCGAATGGCCCGCCGAAAACTTCCTGATCCGCGGCACCCGCTTCAACCAGGGCACGCTGCTCAAGCACCTGCTGGACGACCACGGCGCCGACCGCATTGGCGACCCGACGCAGGCGCACATGGTGGCGATCGACGCGCGCGCGCCGCTGTACGACGGCGGCATCTGCACCCGCATCGACTGTGTGTCGCTGGGCGTGGTGGTCAACCGCGATGGACAGCGTTTCTATGACGAAGGCGAAGACTTCTGGCCCAAGCGCTACGCCATCTGGGGCCGCCTGGTGGCCCAGCAACCCGGCCAGATCGGCTATTCCATCATCGACAGCAAGGCGATTGGCCGCTTCATGCCACCGGTGTTTCCGGGCGTGGTGGCCGACAGCCTACCCGAACTCGCGCAAAAGCTCGGCCTGCCGGTGGAGACCTTCATGCAGACCTTGAACAGCTACAACGCCGCCTGCCGCGAGGGCACGTTTGACCACACCGCACTCGACGATTGCCACACCGAAGGCGTGAGCCCTGCCAAGACCCACTGGGCCCGCCCCATCGACACCGGGCCGTTCTACGGCTACGCGGTGCGCCCGGGCGTGACCTTCACCTACCTTGGCCTAAAAACCGACGACACGGCCGCCGTGCGTTTCAACGACATCCCCAGCCCCAACCTGTTCGTGGCCGGCGAAATGATGGCCGGCAATGTGCTGGGCAAGGGCTACACCGCAGGCGTGGGCATGTCGATTGGCACGGCCTTTGGCCGCATTGCGGGCACCAATGCCGCAAAGGCGGCCAAGGCAGCTATGGAGATGTCCGCATGAACACACTCCAAGCCCTCACGCAAGAAGCCAAGGCCTTGGCCAACGGTCAGCTCACCGCGCCCGAAACCGAGGTCGCCCGCCAGCTGCAGATCTGCAACGCCTGCCGCTACTGCGAAGGCTTTTGCGCCATGTTCCCGGCCATGACGCGGCGCCTGGAATTCGGCAAGGCCGACATCCACTTTTTGGCCAACCTCTGCCACAACTGCGGCGCCTGCCTGCACGCCTGCCAGTACGCACCGCCGCATGAATTTGCGGTGAACGTACCGCAGGCCATGGCCACCGTGCGCGGCCAGACCTATGCCGACTACGCCTGGCCCGCGCCACTGGGCCAGCTGTACCAGCGCAATGGGCTGACGCTGTCGGTCGCTTTGGCGGCAGGCCTGGCGCTCTTCATCTGGCTCGCGGCCGATGCCACGGCGGGTGCCAAGGATTTTTACGCCATCTTCCCGCACAACTTCCTGGTCAGCCTGTTTGCACCGGTGTTCCTGTTCGCTGTGCTCGCACTGACCTTGGGGGTGCGGCGCTTCTGGCGCGACATCAGCCCGGTCACCACTGGCGCGCCGGTCTCTGCACCGGCCGCCGCCGAAGCCACGCACGATGTGCTGCGCCTGAAGTACCTGGACGGCGGCCACGGCGAGGGCTGCAACAACGAGCACGACGCCTTCAGCATGAGCCGCCGCCGCGCGCACCACCTGACTTTTTATGGCTTCATGCTGTGCTTTGCCGCCACCAGCCTGGCCACGGTCTACCACTACGCCTTGGGCTGGGAAGCGCCGTATGACTTACCCAGCCTGCCCAAGCTGCTGGGCGCTGTGGGCGGCGTGATGCTGTGCATGGGCACGCTGGGCCTGTTCAAGCTCAAGCTGCAGCGTCACCCGCTGCATGGCGACGCGGCGCAAAAGCCCATGGACTACGGCTTCATCGGCCTGCTGTTCCTGATCAGCGCCAGCGGCCTGCTGCTGTGGGGCCTGCGTGGACACACGCAAATGCCCCTGGCCCTGGCCGTGCACCTGGGCAGCGTGATGGCCTTGTTCGCCACCCTGCCCTACAACAAATTCGCCCACGGCATTTACCGCACCGCCTCGCTGCTGCGCCACGCCGTGGAAAAACGCCAACCGAACCGCCTGGGACTGGGCGGCGAGTGATCACCTGCTTTTATCCGGAGACAGCCATGAAAAAACGTCACTTCCTCCATGCCGCACTGGCCTTGGCCACCGCTGGTCTGGCTCTGAACGCCAGCGCTCAGGACTTCCCGCCCAAGAAAACCATCACCATGGTGGTCGGCTTTGCGGCTGGCGGCGCCGCCGACACGGGCGCCCGCATCATCGCCAAGAAGCTCGGTGAAAACATCGGCGCCTCGGTCGTGGTGGACAACCGCGCAGGCGCGGGTGGCAACATCGCCCACCAGTACACCGCACAAGGCCCGGCAGACGGCAGCCTGATCCTGTTCGGCTCGGTTGGCCCGCTGACCATCGCGCAGCACATGATGAAGCTGCCCTACGACCCGGTGAAAGACCTTGCCCCCATCACCATGGGCGTGAACTTCCCCAACGTGCTGGTGGTCGGCGCCCAAACCGGCATCAAGACTTTTGCCGACTTCGTAGCCTACGCCAAGAAGAACCCCGGCAAATTGGACTTCGCCTCCACCGGCCCCGGCTCGGCCTCGCACCTGGCGGGTGAACTGCTCAATGACATGGCCAAGATCGACACGCTGCACGTGCCCTACAAGGGTGGCGCGCCTGCACTGCAGGATTTGCTGGGCGGTCGTGTGGCGGCTTATTACTCCACCCTGTCCACTTCCTTGCCGCACATCGAAACCGGCAAGCTGGTCCCGCTGGCCAGCACAGGCAGCCAACGTCTGGCGGCATTGCCCAAAGTCCCAACCATTGCCGAATCGGGCTTCCCCGGTTTTTCTGCCACCAACTGGTACGCCTTTGTGGCCTCGGCCAAAGTGCCCAAGCCCATCCTGGACCGCTGGAACACCGAACTCGTCAAAGTCCTCAGGTCGCCCGATGTGGTCGACGCCCTCAACAGCCATGGCCTGAGCCCCATGCCCGGCAGCCGCGAGGAGCTGGCCAAGTACATGGAAAAGGAAACGGCCATCTGGGGCCGCATCATCCGTGAACGAAAAATCACGGCCGATTGAAACAAAACACCCAGGGAGACAAGACATGAAACAGTTCGCATCCTTCACCCGCCGCAGCCTTCTGGCCAGCGCCTTGCTGGTCTTTGCATCGCTGGCGGTACAAGCGGCCGAAATCCGCGTGATCACCTCGGGCGCCTTCACCGAGGCCTACAAGAAGCTGGTGCCCATCTTTGAAGCCGCCTCCGGCCACAAGGTGATCAGTTCGTTTGGCGCTTCCATCGGCAACGCACCGGACTCGATCCCCAGCCGCTTTGCACGCGGCGAAAAGTTCGATCTGGTCATCCTGTCCGAAGGCGGCCTGGAGGCCCTGATGAAAGACGGCAAGCTGGTGCCCGGCAGCCGCGTGGACCTGGCCCGCTCGCAAATCGGCGTGGCCGTGCGCAAGGGCACGCCCAAGCCCGACATCAGCACCGTCGAAGCGCTCAAGCAGACCCTGCTGAACGCCAAGTCGGTGGCTTACTCGGCCAGTGCCAGCGGCACCTACCTGTCGACCGAGATGTTCCCCAAGCTGGGCATTGCCGAGCAGATGCAAAAAACCGCGAAGAAGGTTTACAGCGAGCGCGTGGGCGCGGTGGTCGCCCGTGGCGATGCCGAACTCGGTTTCCAGCAGGTCAGCGAGCTGATTTATTTCAAGGAGCTGGACTTTGTCGGCACGTTGCCCGATGCGGTACAGCAAACCATCTTCTTCTCGTCGGCACTGGTGCAAGGTGCGGCCGAGCAGGATGGCGCCAAACAGCTGGTGCGTTTTTTCACCTCGCCCGCTGTGGCCGAGATCGTGCGCAGCACTGGCCTGGACCCGGCCGGCAAGTGAGTCCGTCAGCGGTCAGTGACCGCTGTCCCGGTGCAGCTTGTCGTGGATGCGCTGCACCGTCTTCCACACCCCCCACAGCACCAGCGGGATCATCAGGCCCGCGGCCAGTTCGGGCTGGATCGGCACACCCGCCAGCTTGAGCGCCTTGGCGCCGTACAGCAGCAGGCTGACCACGTAATAGCTGATGGCCGCGATCGACAGGCCTTCCACTGTGGACTGCAGGCGCAGCTGCAGGTCCTGCCCGCGGGTGAGCTTTTCCAGCAGCTGCTGGTTCTGCGCCTCGGTCGCAATGTCCACCCGGGTGCGCAGCAGGGCGCTGGTGCGCGCTACACGCTCGGACAGCGCGGTCAGCCGCTGGGCTGTGGCCTCGACCGTGGCAATGGCCGGTGACAGGCGGCGCTGCATGAATTCGCCCAAAGTCTGTGTGCCGTGCAATGGCCGCTCGCGCAGCTCGGCGATCCGTTCACGCACCACTGCGTCGTAGGCGCGGGTGGCCGAAAAGCGGTAGCCATGCTCGGCGGTGGCACGCTCCACCTTGGCGGCCAGCGCCACCAGATCGTCGAGCAAGGCCTGGTCTCCGCCCTGCTGGCGCTCGAGCCGGGCCGTGATGTCGGCCAGCTGGGACTCGGCCTGCGCCAGCACAGGCGAGAGTTGTTTGGCCACGGGCAAGCCACGCAGCGCCATCAAACGGTAGGTTTCCAGCTCCAGCACCCGTTGCGAAATGCGGCCACCACGACTCTCGGTGATGCCAGGCGAAGCCAGCACCAGCAGACGCTCGAAACCGTCTGCCCCGATGCGCAGATGGGACAACAGACTCGAGTGAGGCAAGCCGTCCACGGTGTTGCCCATGCGCGAACCGATCAGCACGCCCTCACCCAGCCAGTGCTGGGCCTTGTCCAATATCTCAGGGTCGTCAGTGCCTTCAGGCAGCATGGCCAGGTGGATGGCGGCCACCGTCTGGCCTGGCAAAGCCCGCAGCCATTCGGTGCCGGTGGCCACATGGCTGGCCAGTTCGGGCAAGGCGCTGCCCCAGGTTGCATGCGCAGGCAGCGGCTGCACGATGGAATAACGGGTGAATTCGGTGTGCCGTTCCCATTTGACGGTGTAGCCGTCACAGCGCAGGCGCAGGAAGTTGCCCTGCAGCCGATCCAGGCCCAAATCGGCATGGCCCGGCAGACGCTGCAGGTGTGCGCACTCCTGCTCGCGCGTCACACCGGCGTTCAGCAGGGCCACATACGTGATCAGCGCGGGCAGCCGCACCCGCGCCGAAGGACGCGCATGCACCTCGTTGTGCAACATGCGGCGCTGCGGATCGTCGGGGGGCAGGAAACGGGCGTCGAATTCGTTCATGTGCACATTCTCCACCTGCCCTTAGTCAGGATCCATCAATGTGTGGTCACTTCAGTTGTGCGCCAGTGCTATCAAACACCTGCAGCTCAATGGGAATGCCCTGGCCCACGCTTTGCGTCACGGTGCAGTACTGCTCAAACGTGTCCAGCACCCGGTCCAGGTGCTCAAGCTGCATGGCTGGCACGCCCAGCGTCATCGTTGCCGTCATCTTCAGCACCCGCAGGCGGTTATCGGCGTTGCGTCCCACCTCCGTGGTCACAGTGCAGCGGATCGGCTCAGGCGACTGCTTGAACTTGCGCAGGGCAAACAGCAGCGAGTCCGACAGGCAGTTGCCCACCGCTGCACTCAGCAGCTGCACCGGCGAAGGGCCCAGGCCCGTGCCCAGTGGCACCGGCTCGTCGGTGGTGAGGACCGGAGCGTCGCCACCAAACTGCACATCAAAACGGTAGTCGTGGCGTTGGGTCAGTTCGATTTGAATGGTTTTCTCGCTCATGTTCACTCCATCGGGAAAGAAGGTCATGCCGCACGCCGCAAGGCCCGGGCGTGCATGGGTCGCAAAAAGTCAGCCCCTTCGGCCTGCTGGTGCGGGGCGTAGGCGACTCCAACCTGATGGCGCAAGCGTTCGTGCGCACCTGCATCGGGCAACTTTCGCAGAGCGTCCTGCATCATGCGGTTTTCAAAATCCTGGGCATCGGCAAAGTGCACGGCTTGCACAAACCGCCATTCACGGTGTTCATCCCAGCTTGCGCCAGTGGCACAGGTATCGAGCGCCTGCTGTGCCGCCGCCCGCATCAAACCTTCGTCGTTGTAGAGACGAACGATCTCATTGAGCTGGCCAGCATAGACCGGCTCCGACACATACAACCACCCACCGGGGCGCAACACACGCGCGGCTTCAGCCAGCGCCTGCGCCATATCTGCAATGTGATGCAGCGACTTGAGCATCCAGACCATGTCAAACGATGCATCGGGGCAAGGCACAGTTTCCGCGCGCCCCTGCAACACCAGCAATCCGTCCTGCGGTCGCTGCGCATGACCCGCCACCAGCACCGCATTCGGCTCGATGCCCATCACGCGTGCCTGCGGAAACCGTTGCAGCAACCGGCGCGCCTGTCGGGCCTTGCCGCAGCCGAGCTCCAGCACGATACAGTGGGCCAGGTCCTGGCATTCGGCCATCAGACTCAGTTCGTCGGACACCAGCGGGCCAAAATCAGCGTCCCGATCTGCCACTGTGCTCATGATTTGGGCACAGGAGCCGGTTCGGGTTGAAGCAACTCACCCGATCGCAAGCCCCACCAGGTCCAGCGCACCAAGGCGGCCACTACCACACTGGCCAGCGCCAGCACCAGCAAAGCGAGCAGCTGGGGCAGTACGCCGGTATTGGCCAACCGCAGGGTCAGGGCCGCGAAAGCGGTCAGCGGGAAAGACAGGCTCCACATCGGCCAGCCAAAGGGCTGGTCAAAGCACTGCGGCAACTGGCGCAGGGCCAGCACCACAAAGGCCAGCGCCACGGCCCAGAGCGTGAGTGAGGCCAGCCAGGGCATTGGCCACAAAAGCAGGTCCAGACCGATCACCGACGGGGGCGCGATCAGCACAAACACACTGGGGCGCATGCGGGCCGGCCAGGGGCCGACACGCCGCAGACGTTGAAGCAGCAAAAGCAAAACCACCGGCCAGAGCAAGCCACCCACCGCCGCCTGAATGGCCGACCAGAGTGGATGGCCCAAGGCCAGTCCTGCCAGCGGCAGCAGCACATTGCCCACCACCGGGATCAGCATCGCCGGGGTCACCCCCATCCAGCGCGAAGCGCCGGCACGCAGCCAGCGCAGCACCACCCAGGTCGTCACCAGCGCCTGCGCGGTCGCCCCCAGCTTCCACAGCGCGTCCCACAGGGCGGTGGGGCCGGTCAGCGCCACGCCACAGGTGGCCAGCAGGATCAGGGACACCGTGGGCGCCGCCACGAACACATGGCGCACCGGGTGTGCAGTGTCATGCACACGGGTGATGGGCCAGCGCACAAATCGCCAAAGCGTGATGCCCACCAGCACCAGCATGAGCACACCCGCCAGCACGGCGATGGCCTGGGCCACGGTCTGGGCCAGTTCGCCCATGCGCACACTGGCCTGCACCCAGGCCAGCGACAGGCCGCACAGGCCCATGACCGGCACAAAGCCAATCAAGCCAAGGTGCTGCAGTGACGCAGGGGCCTGCGGTACGGGCGCAGTGCCGGGAACAGCGCAGCTCATGCGCCGATCAGCAGCACTTGCCGTCGGTGCCGCAGGAGCCGCCTTCTTTCACGCCCAGCTTGCGCAGCAGGATGCCGGGCGGGCAAAAACCGGTGATGCCGGACTGAAACAGGTTAAAGCCGACAAACGCGGTGAAGGCCAGGAACCACTTGTTCACAAACAGCGGCGAGGCTTCCAGGCCCAGCGCCAGCGACAGCATGACAAAAAAGCCGGCCATGATGCGGATGTAACGTTCAACGGTCATTTCTTTCTCCTTTAAAAATCAGACAGGTTCGTACCGCTGGCGATACAGCGCGTAATACAGCACCGGGATCACCACCAGCGTGAGCAAGGTGGACACCAGAATGCCAAAAATCAGCGAGATGGCCAGACCGTTGAAGATCGGGTCATCCAGAATGAAGAACGCTCCGATCATGGCGGCCAGCCCGGTCAGGGCAATCGGCTGGGCCCGCACCGCGGCGGACTGCACGACCGCATCCTTGAAGGCCATGCCGTTTTTGACCTGCAGCTCGATGAAGTCCACCAGCAAGATGGAATTGCGCACGATGATGCCGGCCAGCGCGATCATGCCGATCATGCTGGTGGCGGTGAACTGCGACTGCAGCAGGGCGTGGCCTGGCATCACGCCAATGATGGTCAGCGGAATCGGCGCCATGATGACCAGCGGCGTGAGGTAGCTCTTGAATTGCGCCACCACCAGCAGGTAGATGAGGATCAGGCCCACGCCATAGGCGGCGCCCATGTCACGGAAGGTCTCAAACGTGATCTGCCACTCGCCGTCCCACTTGATCGCGTACTGCCGGAAAGGGTCCTGCGGCTGACGGATCCAGTACTCGCCCAGTTCGCCCGCATTGGGCAGCTGGGCGTCTTTGAGGTGCGGACGGATCGCGAACAGGCCGTACAAGGGAGAGTCGAGTTTGCCGGCCATGTCGCCAAACACATAGCTCACGGGCATCAGGTCCTTGGTGAACAGCGGCTTGTCGATGGTGCCCATCTCCACCTGCACCAGCTCTGACAGCGGCACCAGACGCCCGTTGGCCGCGCGCATGGGCAGGGCCAGGATCTGATCGAGTCCGACCTGGGACACCTGCGGCAACTGCAGGCGCACCGGCACGGGCAGCTTCGATTGCGCATCGTGCAGGTACGCCGCATCCATGCCCGACAAGGCACCGTAGACCGTTTGCGCAATCGCGGCCACCGGAATGCCCAGTGTCTCGGCGCGCTGGCGACGCACGGTCAGGTGCGCGCGCGGCGCATCAATCTTGAGCGTGCTGTCGAGCGCCACGATGTCGGGCGTATCGTCAAAAGCCTTCAGGATGCGCCCTGCCAGCTGCTGCCGGCCGGCTTCATCGGGGCCATACACCTCGGCCACGAGCGGACTCATGACCGGCGGACCCGGCGGCACTTCGACCACTTTCACACGGGCGTTGTAGCGCGCGCCGATTTTTTCCAGCTCGGGGCGCAGGCGCTGCGCGATCGCATGGCTCTTTTCGCTGCGGTGGTGCTTGTCCACCAGGTTCACCTGCAGATCGCCCTGTTCGGCGTCGGCCCGCAGGTAGTACTGGCGCACCAGACCGTTGAAAGTGATCGGGCTGGCGGTGCCGGCATAGCCTTGCAGATCGCGCACCTCTTTTTGCTGCGCCAGGTAGGCGCCCATCTCATGCAGCGCCGAGGCGGTGTTCTCCAGGGGCGTTCCGGCCGGCATTTCCAGCACCACCTGGAACTCGCTCTTGTTGTCAAAGGGCAGCATCTTGAGCACCACCCACTGCACCAGCGTCAGGCCCACCGACAGCATGAGCGCCGCCAGAATGCCCGCCAGCAACTGCCAGCGCTTGCGACGGCTTTCCAGAAAGGGACTGAGCACGCGCGCGAACACCTGCTGCAGCCGTGCCGCCAGCCCGGTGGTGCTGCCGTCGTATTCATGCCCGTGGCCGTGGCCCTTCATCAGCTTGAGCGCCAGCCAGGGCGTGACCGTGAACGCGATTGCCAGCGAGATCGCCATGCCCAGGCTCGAATTGATCGGGATCGGGCTCATGTAAGGCCCCATCAGACCGCTCACAAAGGCCATGGGCAACAAGGCGGCAATCACGGTAAGCGTGGCCAAAATGGTCGGCCCGCCGACCTCATCGACCGCCCCTGGAATGATCTGGTGCAAGGGCTTGCCAGGGTAGAGCTGCTGGTGACGGTGGATGTTTTCCACCACCACAATGGCGTCGTCCACCAGGATACCGATAGAGAAGATCAGCGCGAACAGGCTCACCCGGTTGAGTGTGAAACCCCAGGCCCAGCTGGCAAACAGCGTGGCCGTCAACGTCAGGATCACCGCCCCGCCCACGATCACCGCCTCACGCCGACCCAGCGCCAGACCCACCAGCAAAATCACCGAGCCGGTGGCGAAGGCGAGCTTCTGGATCAGCTTGTTGGCTTTTTCGGCGGCGGTTTCACCGTAATCGCGCGTCACAGTGGTGCGGACGTCGCCCGGGATCACCGTGTTGCACAGCACATCCAGCCGCGCACGGGCAGCCGAGGCCACATCCACCGCGTTCTCGCCCGGTTTCTTGGTCACGGTGAGCGTGACCGCCGGATACACCAGTCCGGGCTGAACACCCGCAGCCTCGGCATCGGCGGCGCCAGGGGTGTACCAGACATAACGCTGAGGCTGGGCGGCACCGGCCTCGACCTTGGCCACTTCGCGCAGATAGACCGGCTTGCCGTTGTGCACGCCCACCACCAAGCCCGCCACCTCTTCGGCAGAGGTCAAAAATTCACCTGTCTCGACGCTCAGCATCTGACCGCCATCGGGCTGCACCACGGCCCCCGAAGGCATGCCGAAATTGGCCGCGGCCACGATGGACTTGAGTGACAGCAGGTCGATCCCGCGTTCGCGCAGGCGCGTCGGATCGATTTGCACCTGCACCGCCCGGCCAGGCCCCCCGATGGTCTGCACCTCGCGTGCGCCCTTGACCTGCTTGAGCTCCAGCTCCAGTGTGCGGGCGATGCGCTCAAGCTCGAGCGCCGAAGCGGCCTCAGGGCTCCACAGCGTCACGCCCAGCACCGGCACATCATCGATGCCCTTGGGCTTGACGATGGGCGCCAGGGTGCCCAGATCGCGCGGCAACCAGTCCTGGTTGGCGTTGAGCACGTCGTACAGGCGCACCAGGGCTTCGGTGCGCGGCACACCCACCTTGAACTGCACCGTGAGCACCGCCACACCGGGGCGCGCCACCGAATAGGTGTGCTCAATGCCCTGGATCTGGCTGAGCACCTGCTCGGCCGGGCGCGCCACCATGTTCTGCACCGTCTGGCTGCTGGCCCCCGGGAAAGGGATCAGCACATTGGCCATGGTCACATTGATCTGTGGCTCTTCCTCGCGCGGCGTCACCAGCACGGCAAACAACCCCAGCAGCAGCGCCACCAGGGCCAGCAACGGCGTGATGGCGTTGGACTGGAAGGCCGCCGCCAGGCGCCCGGAGACGCCCATATTTTCTTCTGTGGAGGACATGCTCACCTCACTTGGCGACTTGTGCGCCAGTTTGTGCGCTGCTTTGCGCGCCGGCCAGGCCCGCCTGGATCGCGTTCACCGCCACGGCGTCGCCCGCCTTCAGACCGGCCAGCACTTCCAGACCGTCGGCGTGCTGGACGCCCAGACGCACCGCCTTGAGCACAAACCCCTTGTCGCTGGCGACATACACACCCGTGAGTTCACCGCGGCGCAACACCGCCGCCTGCGGCACCACCATGCGCTGAGCCGTGCCGCCCACAAAACGCACGCGGGCCTGCTGACCCGGCATCATCTTCGCCGCCGCAGCGGCGGGCACATCCATCTTCCAGGTCAGGGTCTGGCTGACCGGGTCGGCCGCTGTCACGCCCTGCTGGGCGGCGGGTTGCACCCAGCCTTCGCCCACTTGCAATTCAACCCGTTTGGCGCTGCGGGCCTGCGCGCCCATGGATGCGGGCACCTGCACCACAACGCGCAGAGGCTGGGGCGCATACACCACCGCCACGGGTTTGCCTGGCACGGCCAGATCGCCGGCCTGCGCGAGGGTTTCCAGCACATAACCGTCAAACGGCGCCGTGACCTGGGTGAACGATTGCGCCAGACGGGCCTGCTGCGCACCGGCGCCAGCGCCCTCGCGCCCGGCTTGCGCCGCCTTGTACTGAGACTCCGCCACATCCAGCGCCGCCTGGCTCACAAAGCCCTGCTTGCGCAGATCGCGCGTGCGCTGCACATTCGCCAGGGCATTGGCCAGCTCGGCCTCGGCCTGGGCCACCTGAGCCTGGCTGCGGGCCACACCGGTTTGGGTATCGCGGTCATCGATGGTGGCCAGCACCTGGCCCGCCCGCACCTTGTCACCCACTTTGACCATCAGACTGGCCACACGGCCGGTTGCCTGCGCCGACACGGTGGCCTGGCGCACGGCTTCAACCACGCCATCGATCTCGTAGCCGGTGCTGACCGCCTGGCTCGCCATGGTCACGACCGGCACCTGAGGCCCGGCAGCCAGAGCGCCAAACGTCAGCAGAGACAGCCCGCTCAGCAGGGAAATTCGGAACATTGCACGCATGGATTTTCTCCTTGGGCTGAATTTTAACTTATACCCCATGGGGTATGCAAAACCCTCTAAAAAAAGACCCTCAGTCTCGCGATCAGAGGGTCTTTTGCGTGTGCGGCGGCCCGCATTGGACAAGGTCAGAACGGAATATCGTCGTCCATGTCGTCAAAACCGCTGGCGGCTGCCGGGCGCGATGCGGCAGCAGGCGCCGCTGCCGGGCGCTGCGCCGATGCTGCCGGACGGCTGTAACCACCGCCACCGCCGCCAGCACCTTCGCCACCCATGCCCTGGCGTGAGCCCAGCATCTGCATGGTGTCGGCACGGATGTCGGTGGCGTATTTTTCGACACCGTTCTTGTCGGTGTACTTGCGGGTGCGCAGGCTGCCTTCGACGTAGACCTGGCTGCCCTTTTTCAGGTACTGGCCGGCGATTTCGGCCAATTTGCCGAAAAAGCTGATGCTGTGCCACTCGGTGGCTTCACGCATTTCGCCGGACTGCTTGTCCTTGTAACGGTCGGTGGTGGCCACACGGATGCTGGTCACGGCATCGCCCGAAGGCAGGTAGCGGGTTTCGGGGTCGGCACCCAGGTTACCGACGATGATGACTTTGTTGACGGATGCCATGTGGCTTCACTCCTCGATTCGATACCGGATTATGCGGTGTTTGCAGGCCCTTGCCGACCCGGTGCCTGCATCGGCAAAGCCACCAGCCACCACACCAGCATGGCCGCTGCGCAGCACAAAAACAGCATTGGGCTGCCCCAGGACTTGACCAGACTGCCGCCAGCCCAGCCCCCGGCAAAGAAGCCCAGCGACTGCAGCGTGTTGTACAAGCCCATGGCGGTGCCGCGCACCTGCATCGGCGCCAGCCTCGACACCAGGCTGGGCTGACTGGCTTCCAGCACGTTGAAACCGCAGAAAAAAGCGAACAGCAGGCCCGCCAGGGGCATCAGCCGGGGGGTGCCCGAAGACACCGCCAGCAGACCCAACTGCACCAGAGCGATCAGCACGATGGCCGCCAGAAACATTTTCTTGAGGTGACCGCGGCGCTCCAGCGCAAACATGCCACCCATGAGCACGAACGAGCCCAGCACGGCTGGCAAATACACCTGCCAGTGCTGATCCTTGGCCAGACCGGCCTGCACCAAAAGGGCGGGCACGGCGACCCACATGGCCAGCTGAACGGCGTGCAGCACGAAAACCCCGAAGTTCATGCGCATCAAGCCCGGATGGCGCAGCACCTCCATCAGCCGTCCGCGCGGTGCGCCAGGCTGCATGACAGGGGCCGCTGGCGCCCCCCAGATGATCACGGCCACACCCAGCAGCGCCAGCATGCCGGTGATGGCAAACAGCCCTGCCAGCCCCACCGCTGCGGCCAGCATCGGCGCCAGCACCAGCGAGACGGCAAACATCAGGCCGATGCTGGCCCCCACCAGGGCCATGGCCTTGGTCCGGACCTCGTCTCGCGTGAGATCGGCCAGCAGCGCCGTGACCGCCGCCGACACCGCCCCCGCCCCTTGCAGGCTGCGGCCCACCAGCAGGCCCTGCAGATCGGTGGCGGCCGCCGCCAGGAAACTGCCCGCCGCAAAAACCAGCAGGCCAAGCACAATGACCCGCTTGCGGCCAAAACGGTCGGACGCCATGCCAAACGGCAGCTGAAGCAAACCCTGCGTGAGGCCGTAAATGCCCATGGCCAGTCCCAGCAAGACAGGGTCATCGCCCCCGGGGTATTTGCGGGCCTCCAGTGCAAAAACGGGCAGCACCAGAAACAGGCCGAGCATGCGCAGCGCAAAGATCGACGCCAGCGATGCGCTGGCGCGGCGCTCGGTCGGGGTCATCCGCGACACAATAGGAACATCGGCAGTAGAGGGGTTGGCGAAAGACACAGCTCAGCTTAAAACTTGCAAAGCCTCATTTTCCACGATGCGCCAAGGCCTAGAATCTCAATTTTATTAATTACTAAAGGTCACTTTTTCATGACATCCATGCTGTTTCGTCTGCTGCAGACCATCGTGCTGTGCGCATGGCTGGCTGGCTGCGGCGGCATGGGTGGAGAAGACCCCATCACGGCGATCACGGCCACCAATCTGAAATACGGCCAGACAGCGACGCTGACACTCAGCGGCAACGCGTTGGACAACGGCATCTCGGTCACCTCGGACAAGTGCTCTTTTGTCGTGCTGGGCACCATCACTTCGTCCAAATCCCGCCAAGGCAGTTGCTTTGTCACCGGCACGGGCACTGCCACATTCACTGTCAAGAGCAGCTCTGGCTACGTGGTGTACACCACCACGCTGAATATTCCCCCACCCGTCACCGCCATTGCCGCCAGCAACCTGGAGTTTGGGCAACAGGCCACATTGACGCTGTCGGGTGAGCCACAGAATGCATCCATCGGCTTGAGCTCTGACAAATGCATCAACATGAGCCTGGCGGCCGTCGGAACCTCGGCCACCCGCACCGCCACCTGCACGGTGGTGGGTACCGGCGCGATCAGCTTCAAAGTGAAGCTGATCGCGCCGGTACC
>Ga0255192_1000099_pt1 | contig 17086 bp, 18 predicted proteins | sample Miss_Miss_RepC_8_2_FD_189950 | JGI IMG/M metagenome (GOLD analysis project Ga0255192, IMG submission 189950) | Freshwater microbial communities from Mississippi River, Louisiana, United States - Miss_Miss_RepC_8h | ecosystem: Environmental > Aquatic > Freshwater > River | place: USA: Louisiana...
ACTACTGGTGGTTACAATTTCATCACCGTTTACAGTAAGCAGCTTAAGTACATCGGACGCAGTCAATCTTGCACTTGCTGCTATTCCACTTTTAGCGCTACCGACAAACGCCGCGTTCACCGTTATTGAAATCGGCGGTGTAACATACAAAATAATTCTCTTTAGTCCGTAGCATTTCTTAATTCCGTGAATAGTCGCTCGTATAATGATTGTTTCACCTCGTCAGAAACACTGTTTGGAGGGGTTGTAGACTGTATCGCGTTATTGAACCGCGTGTCGAGCGTCAAAAGCGTCACTCGGTATTCTGCGGCCAATCGCGTAAATTGATACTGAGGCAGAAGTGCAAAGAAATAGTTCACTGTTGCCTGATCATTGGCAGTAAGTGATGCATACAGGCGACTGTTCAATGCAGTATTGGCAGTGGTGAGTTTTGTTATTTCAGCAGTTAAGCGTGTCTTTTCATTGACATAAATTTCGCATTGCTGTTGCATGTCTGAATTTCCTGTATCTAACATGGGACAAACTAAATCTATCGTTGCAACGCGCGCGGAAAAATCAGTAATGTTCACTGTATTAAATGATATAGCTTGAGTAACAGCATCATCCCATAGTGTCTGTGCCATTTTTGGAGAACCGAAGGAAAAAAAATCATTTTCCGCCAAATACAAAAAACATACATGTACCAAATGAGGTGAGGAGGGATTTACTTTTTCATTTGTTCTATCTCATTAGAAGTAAAAGTATGCCGTGCGAAGGAAAATAAATTAACTCGTTGTTGAATCGGACAGAAGTAAAAGAAATTATGCGTGCGTTTTACTTATTTAAATTTGGATTTTTTATGTATTTAGGGCTTCCATCATCTTCTTTTAAACCAGAATCTATCCACGGTGAAACACGATTCAATTGTTCAACTGCTTTTTGAGCTTTATCGATTGCAACACAACAATTGTTCAGCGCGCGCTTGTATCCAGATGGGCAAACTCCGTTACCGGTAGCACGCATACCACTGCGGCATCTAGAAGCATATGCATTTGTCCGGCGAACCTCAGCTTTCGTCCCACGCACACCATACATCTTTGTCGCTGGTTTCTTGGATGCGGTCTTCTTTTTCGCAGGAGCCTTCTTCTTTTTTGAAGCGGCGGTCTTCTTTTTTGAAGCCGCGGTCTTCTTTTTCGCAGGAGCCTTCTTCTTTTTTGAAGCGGCGGTCTTCTTTTTTGAAGCGGTCGTCTTGGACTTTCGCTTTGTCTTTGTAGTCTTCTTCGCTGGCATTGTGTTTGTTTTACCACCGAAAAATAAAATTACAAAAACGTATTGTTATAAACCACTTGTGTTACTAGACACCCGCATCACACCTATCCAATCAATTTCATAACCACTTCGTTGATAGACACGAACAGTCGCCGCTGAACCAATTAATGTCAATGTTGCCGAAAATGTATCCGTTACAGTTACGGAAATATTATCCCATGGATCACTAGTTGCCGTAGTATTATTAATTGAACGCACAACACCGGGAATTGAACTAGTAGCGTTGGTAATAACTACGCGATTATCAGATTCATACCCATTGGTTCCCGATACTGTTTGGTTAAAAGATATATCCTCCATATGTCCGCCCCTCGCTGGATAAATTGGATCATAGGTAATACCATTGGAAGCCGCAGTAGTAACACCAGCGCGAACATTTGTCACTGTGACCACTGTACCCAATACTGTAGCCGAGAAATTTGCAAAGACACCATTCAAAGCGTTTCGTGTTAACGTTGCGATATCATTGTCACTGGTTACACCTCCTCCGCTTACGTCTACACGAATCGCCGTCGATCCATTTGGTGCTGGTGTTGGGGCTGAATCCGCACCAGTCGAATCGTACCACACATGATAGACAGTCTCATTAAGAGCAGAACGAATGAACCAATATTGTTGTTTTCGAGGTCTACCAGCTCCATTGCCAAGTCCAATAGTCCAATTTCCTCCAAGAGCGCCACTAGAAAAACCGGCAGATGTGTTTGTGACGAGTAGATCGTATGAAGGATTTGCATAAGGATACGTCACTGTAAAATGTGCCGGAAGTGTACCTATTGCGGTCGCTATTGCCGATGCCACCAGATTTGGAGTAGTCGCGCCTAAAAGATTAACTGCAAGCTCAGTATACCCAGTAACAGTTGGTTTTCCCGTAGTACCGTCCCCAGCTGTATCTGCCCACAAAAAGTAACGATTAGCATCATATGTGGAATGAAGAAGAAAATATTGTCCCTGTGTAGGCAGAGCAAGAACAGTAATAACAACATTATGTGTATCGGGGGTTCCAAGCGTTCCACGTAGTTCAGTAAACGACCCAGCAAAATCAACTTCAGTCACTTGTCGAACTGGTCCTACTGCATTAAATTCTGTCTCCGCGTGAATAGCTTGTGTAATGCGAAATGCAACATCAACATCGTTTGTTACACCCAAAGTGTTGACAGGCACAGGATTGTTCAATAAATGCAGCGAACCGGCTGGACTTCCAGTGGTTTGATCATTTGCAGTATCATTCCACACAAAATATCCTGACGACGGATCACTACCATCATCGTTTCCATCATAGATAAAAAAGTATTGACCTTGTGTATTCGTTGCAAATGCACCAGTCGTCACAAGTTCTTGTACAAGCGCATCTGCATCGGGAGAATCAATTTCAGTCTCTTCATTGCCGCTAACAAAGGAAATTGATCCTGCGTTGTTGCGAAAATGAAACTTTTTCAACGAAATGAAATGTGTATCATTCAGTGTTCCACTACCACCGCCATTATTTCTTCCTAATACAGATACATCAATACAAAACGAGGTATTAAATGAATTAAACTGAGACAAATCAAAGGACATTAGCGTTGTGGGACCTGCAGACGACGTGGTAAGTGATCCACGACGCTCGAACGTACGAAATTGTTGTGCCATAAATATGTCATTCGAAGTATTATAAGTAAAGTTAGGGTTAGTTCCAATAATTACACTATATTCTGCACATGCAACCTTTGGAGAGAATCCAAGAGCGACAACATAGTCATTTTGTATCTCAATATTCGCACCAATAGCCGTGCAATATGACATGCAGTAGTTTTCATATCCAATGACAACGTTTTGCATTCTTCCATAGGTTGAATTCGTTGAAGTATTAATCATGACATTATTGGAATTCTGCCATACAGTGCTATTATCAATATGACGCCCGATCATTACATTATTGAATACGTAGGCACCATTATCTGGATGTGACAAAATATTGCTTCCAATTAACGTTTCTTTAGGAAAATGTTTTGTAATATGACCAATAGTTACACCTTCATTTTGTCCGAACGTGACCGAATGACTAATTGTCGTAGACCGATCCGTTACTCTATTCGATCCAATTGACACTCCATATTCGCCAGTACCATTCGAAAAGTTATTATAGCCAATAACAATTGAATTATCTATAGCGTTATTTATATAACCAATTTGAATACTGTTTTTATTTGTCTGGTTGCACCCAATACATACTTTATACGACGTCAATCCATATGATGTTGCACCAAAACCGATAGAAATGTCTCCGGTAGCGTCGGTATAAGCATTTCTCCCGATACAAATTTGAAACCCGTTACCAATACATGAGGCATCTTTACCAATACAAACATCGGTATTTTCTGCATTTGCATTATTACCAAGCTCCACACCATCGGAAAAGCTAACTGAAGCCAAATTCATTAAACTCAATGCATCAGCGTCATTATCACGTTGAAGAACGTCATTCACAGTAATAGTTGTTACATCATGGTTAGTATTAGTATCGTCGGTGAAAATGAGTTTCGAATCCGACGAACGTACCCAAAAACGTCCCTCGCCAGCGGATGGTGATGGCTGTGATGCGCTCTCTATTAATGTGCGACTCGAATCATCCAAAAATAAAGAGCCGTCTGTGTTTCGAATGGTACCAACGTTGATTACTCTTGAATCTACACTATGAACAGAAAGTTTTTTAGACGATAAAGTTGCTGCGGATTCTATATGTTGACCAACTAATAGCATGTTTTTAACATCATATATAAAATATTTTTTTTACTAGTTTGAAGGTGCCCCATAAATTCTTAACACACCCACCCATTGGATAGTTTCGTCACTACGTCCAGTCACTTTCAATTCAATAAGACCAGCTGCTGCCTGAATAAGAGACGTGAATCCAGCAGATCCATCACTAGTATCTTCCGTTTTCGTACCAACCAACGAACTCATTGACAAAACTCCAGCCTTGTTTCGAAAGTGATAATTTTCATAGACTGCCATATACGTCACTAGATGATCATTACGAACTCCGTTGATCGTAGCCTCAACATGTAATACATCATTAGTTGCTGTCTGAAAAGATACTAATGTTGTAGATACACTGTTAATAGTTGTTATTGAACCACGAACAGAGCGAGTAAAACGTGTACAAAATTCGTCTTGAACTCTATTTATAACGTGACTACCTAAGCACACTGAAAAATTTGATTTGCAATGCGTATCGTATCCAATTGAAACAGAATCTTCATGAGGCAACAAAGAATAAGATCCATAATTTGATATTCGTACCGCACGAGCACAATTTTTCTCTGTCAAGTTAGCGCCAATGCAAATAGAAAATGAGCTATTTGTGCTTGCTTCATGACCCATACAGATTGAATAATCAACACCTGGTAATGCCAACGGGGATTTCACTGCTGCTGCGCCATAACCAATTAGTACATTTCCGTCTCCACCAGCTTTAGACGTAGTTCCAACAGCGACATTATGAGATCCGAAACAAAATGAATTGAATCCTATTGAAATATTATATGAATGTGTTGTTACGTCAATAAGAGGTTCGCTTATCGTGTCATTGTCTTGCGAACCGATAGCGATTGAATATGACATTGCACTTTTCAGATTGTTTGATCCATGTCCTATGGCAATGATGTTACCGCCATCGGACACATCTGTAAAACCATAACCTATAATAATTGCATCTTGTGCCGCGTTTTGGATATTGCGTCCAATACAAATAGCAGGTCCACTAGAAACAATAGAACTTCCAATAACTACACCACCTTTTGTTGCAGCATTCAATGTGCATGATGTTCCAACAACTAATCCATATTCATTATTGCACTCGTTGTAAGACCCAATGACCATGCTGTACATTGCACTCGTACTTGACTCATAACCAACTGCAATAGAATTATTTGACGATGCTGTTACGTTGTTACCCATAATTATGGCGCCATGAAATTTCAATGAATCAACGTTAACAAATTCTTGTCCATTGGCATCATTACCAGCCGCGAGCATGTCACCTAAACCAGGAGTTAACTCTACATCACCTGCACTGTCGGATGAAAACACCAATTTCTTTACATCACTGTCTTGACGTACCCAAATTCTTCCCTTTCCAGCTGGAACTGATTCCGTTTCACTAACAGCGTCCTCAAAAAGTACATATTCCCCATCGACAATTGTACCACCAAAGCGATTTTGAAGTGAATCAGTTATAACGTCGTCTGCAGTAATATTGGATGAGCGTGCAAAGCTTGTATTCAGTGAATTAACCGCGTGACGATTTGACCCAACAAAACGAGCTCCAGCTGGTGGTAATGTATACAGACTAGTCATGTTTTTATTTATACCGATGAAAATAAATTACTAATGTCTTTTCTTTTACAATACGTCACAACGCTCGGCATCAATTGTGTCAATTTGTTTGTTGCTCGAATGCCCACAAACGTTACTGTCGGTAAATCCATTTTTGTCGCTGCTTATGAAATCATCTTGACGTTCCGACAATTGTTCCTTATAATATTGATAAACGTCTCGATTCATACCAGCCGCCGTCAATTGTTCTCTTACACGCGTTGTAACTTGATTATACCACTGTCTATTCGTTTGCCAATGTGCTCCGCTCGGTTGATGCACTGTGACACCAATCAGCTGGCTTAAGTGTACGCTTGCAACAGTCGACAGAATTGTATAAAGGACCTCGCGATCCGACAACGTGTGTGCCAATGAAAAAGTGCCATGACAATAGGTACGTTTGTTGTCTGCTGAAAGGAATGTGAGTGTTACATTGTGTTTTTCATTGTCGTGTGCACCTTACGATACTCTTCCTTAAGATAACTAACGTAAAAAAAAGATACTTGTTGCTCACTTTCAAACGATATACTTAGTCTATCAATGTAGCGGCAAGGCAATGTATATTGAGTTACCAACGATCGCTCGTCACTATCCATCTTTTCATGAAGCAACGTCACAATCATAGACGCAGTCGTTGTCTCTTGATCGTCAGCTGGAACCGACACATTCTTAAGCCGACGCACTAACGGGGCTATTTCCAACACATCCGGTGATCGACCAACTGTTAAACCGTTAATCATCAATCGAAACGGGCGCAGTTGTACGAATTTCCGTAAGACAAGGCAAGTTGATATTTCGACGGCCATCCGTTACTATCTTCTCTACATGTGGCACAAACGTGACGTTATATTTGATATCCATTAATTTACATAACAACAATGTTTTTTTTTCAATAATATGACGCATTATATTTTAAAGTAATTGTCTGGGTGATCAAATGTATCTACTACCATTTCACCTTCCCCCGAATCTACTGTTATTATTAAATCTTTTTGTAGATCGGATTGTTGTCTGGATGATCGAATGTATCTACTACCATTTCGTCGATTATTCTACCACTCAATTGATCAATCTTTGGCTCTGTTCTTATAAGATCTTTTTGTAGTTCTGGACGTCCACAAATCGAATTCACATAATATGCTAAACCGAGCAAATACAATCTAAAGTTATTTAAATTGTCAGTAAACGATTGACCTTGAGGTATCCATCCATTATTAGGGATTCTAAAGAGATGACTTTGATCATCATACATACCATAAATTCTTGCCAATATATCTCTATTCTCTCTTGTTTCGTAAGACACTGGGTTATAAAATGGCGCTCCTTCAAACGGGTCAATATTCGTCATCATAATAACACATGCTGTCAAATCATGAATATAGTAGTAGGAGTAAGGAGATGGGTCGAAGATATGAATTGAGCTGCGACAAACATTATCTATAGATCGATTCGTTTCAAACATAATTGGCTTACGTATTCTCAATGATCTTCCTTCTTTTGACGGTACATTTAAAGAAATCATTTTTAAAACTGCATAACGGCAAATCCACTCCCATATCATCAACCTAAAATCATTCTCCATAAGATAGTATAGGTTTCTGCCCAATATAAAACCGTTTTCCTCTTCATTTTCCCATACACGATCGTCTTCATAATAATTAATTGCTAGCATGTAGTAACGGTAATCTTTTTTTCTATGAAAATTTGCTAAAAATGTTTCATATAGTACATCCATAAACTTAATGTCTAAAACTCGTTCATATGAAAGTTTTAAAATATACATACCGTCGTCACTAAGTAATGTGGGAGGAAGAAGTTTAGTGGAGATTATTTGAAAAAATTGTTCAGAGTGATTCTTGCATACAAATCCATTATCTATTATATATTGTTGGGACGATGGTAAATGTAAAGGTAGTTGTGATGTTTTCGACTTACAATTATCGCACCGTTTTTCAACAACAAGTATTTCAAAATCAACTTCAAAATATTGAAATCTATCTGCATGAAAATACTTAAAATAAGCATCTCCGTTTATGTTTCTCACCGCAATCTCTCCCAGATCATTTCCATCATTAGTCCATACGTTATTTTTTGGAATATCTTTTGAATTAATGTATAAAAATTTGTTTTTAAAAAACTCGACAATTTTTTCAAATTTAACAATTGGTAAATTTTGTTGTTCGTTTTGATAATTAAACGCTGGATAAAGTTCTACGAATTCTACGTCTTCATCGTCTACAAGGTCGTCGTTTATACAAAATTTATACACGGCTAATATGCCTTTTCTATAAGTAAATTTTGTTACATCCCCATATGTTTCTATACTTATCTGATCATCTATCATAACAAAGTCGAACGGAATATAGCAATCTTCAATAAAGAATTCAAATTCGGCATCATCAGCAAAAAACTCACGATTAGCTTTTATTACTGTATCACTACCAAATTTACAAGAGTCTGTATATCGAGAAGAAAAGTACTTACTTCGTAAAAAATTCTGTCGGTTGATTTCTTGTTGCATTTTTATTTGTAATTATAAAAAAAATTCAAAAACGCAATATAGCACTTACATCGGATTGTTGTCTGGATGATCATATGTTTCTATACTACCATGACCTTTATCATATATCATAACAAAGTTGAACGGAATTCGGCAACCAATAAATTCAAATTCGGCATCATCAGCAAAGAAATCAGGTGTCACTTTTATTACTTTGTTATAAAAATCATATGATGAGTCTTTATATCGAGAAGAAAAGTACTTACTTCGTAAAAAATTCTGACGGTTGATTTCTTGTTGCATTTTTTTATTTGTAATTATAAAAAAATGACAAAAACGCAATATATCATTATTGGTATTATACTTATTTTAGTTGGTGCTGGTGGTGTTGTATTAGCTGTTTATAGCAGAATGGAATTAGACAAACAACCAGTAAAGAAAGATCCAAAAGATCCGACTAAAACCGTTATTGTTGACACATGGGAAAGTGGCTGGTTAGTTATGGGATTGATTGCGGGAGGACTTATAGCAATTTTTTCAACTGGTTTTGGTGTAGGAGCGCTAATGCAAGCAGGTGACGAGGCGAACAACCAATAAAAAAATGAATATTCCTTATATCTCAGTTTTATCAACAATGAATTTAGTTCCTGCAAATGTGCAAATGATGAAACATATTAAAATGTGTGTACTTCGCGGACAAGATTTACATGATGTTTTTGATTTTCTGTCATCATATCATAGTGCACCTATTTTTTTCACGGCCGAACAAATTGTGGAAATTCGTCTGCTCTTTCCTGAATATCCAGAAAACAATGTTAAATGGCGTAGCAATGATTCACATTTGTTGGCCTTTTGCATGGAACCATGGATCGTTGTGAATGGCGATTGTGGCTATCTATTTCATCCAGACGCAGTCAAAAAATATTCTGTCTCTGCGCCGCCAGCGACCAAAATAGAGGCTGGAAAATTGTACACAAATTGGCTTAAATTATATCGTGAAATAATCTACAAAGACAATGACGACGATCTTCAAAAGTATCGTCATAGTCCAGTACTAGAGTCGTGGTGGGAAGAGGCAGTGAATTGAAATAAATAAAAATGTCTATAGAATGAAAAAAAAGCACAATGTCAACAAATTTATATGCGAAACCAATAGATTCTCTAGGGTCATTGCATAAGTCTGTTGTAAATTCAATGAGTGCTAAACGTCTGCGTACAAATGTCATGGAGTGTAACACAATGGTCACTGATGTTTTGACTGATCGAGACGGAAACACCATTGTGGAAACTGAATATATTCTATTGTCGGAAACTGCAAGTCAACCAGCTCCAAGTTCAAAACAAAGTCGTCTTTGGGTGCGTTCAGATACGCCAACACGTGCAATATTCACGGCAGAAAGCGGCTTAGATAGTGAATTAGAGCCTGATTTGGCAACAGTTTTACATATATCAGAAAACGCAGAAAATTTGTCAATAGATAACACATTAGCCATTCGTTTTACGCAAGGAGTTGAAGTTAGTGAAAACGGTGCATCTGGAGTTTCTACATCAAACACAGAGATTGTCGTTGGCCATAATAGTCAATCGTCTGCCGTTGATAGTACAGTGTTGGGTGGATCAAATTCTACAAACATTACTAGATCAGTTGTTATGGGATATGATTGTGTTGTTACAGCACTAGCACCGTCTTCAAATAGTGATGGAACAGTATGTATGGGAATGAATAACTCTACTGTTGGAGGTCCGTGCGTTGTTGTTGGGCATAACATTGTAAACGCAAGCAATAATCAGGACCAGTATGCAAACGTGCTCATTGGCTCAGACATAACAATTCCATCAACTGCTAATGCGTGTATTTGCATCGGTAACAGTCCAGCACTGCCACCAGCTTCCTCTAGTCATTTTATTACAATTGGAAATGATTCAACCGCAACGTCTAATGCAACACAAAATATTATTGCAATAGGTCATCAGACAGTGGTGGCACATGACGATGACGTGGTTATTGGTCATGAAGCGCAAAGCACATCAAATCCGTGTGTTTCCATTGGACATAAGGCAAGATCATTTAGTGGACAATCTATAAGTATCGGCTATAACGCTATGTGCGCGGGTGACTATAATAATGTGGCTATTGGTGCGAACACACTGGCCAATGGGCTTAACGTTATCGCTATTGGACATAATGCTAGTTGCGTTGGCGAATATAGTATGGTCATCGGTGCAAATAGTGTTTGTGAGCATGATTCATGTTATGTAATTGGCGCTGGTATTTCTAGCCGAAGAGATAACGAATTTGTTACGCGGACGAGGCGTGTAGTTGGTCCTCCTGGTGTTATTTTGAATGGTGTCACAACAAGCGCAACAATTTTTACATATCCTACAGTATCAGGGGACGTTTTGCATGTAGACGGCTGTGTTATTGGTCAGCGTTCTGATGCCACTGGATCATTTTTAGCAGTATTGGAACGTTTTAACTTTCGCAACAAAAACGGCGTGTTGACAAAAAGCAATGTCATGGGAACTCTGTCACAAAGTCAAAGCGATGCGGGCACTGGCATTACCATTGCGGTTGGGCTATCGGGTTCAAACATTATTATTTCCGCCACTCGCACTGCTGGATCATGGCTTGTGTGTCCATCGATTCGTATTCATGCAGCGCCTTTAGAATGATTATTGTTTTGAGTAAATTTGCAATACCGCAGACCATTCATGTACAGGATCCATATCATATAAATTACCCAGTGGATCCATTAGTGTTAATTCCAACGTCGACAAATTCGAAATTGGTGTAGGAAAATACACTATACGTTTGTAGCCAACATTGTCGCCCCATTTCTGTAGAGGCTGAGAAACGTCATATGAACCGCGAAATATTGCATAATCACTTAATTCCATTCTTAGTGCGTTTGCCCATGCAGGATTCGACGTTCGATCAACATTTGGATCGTTGTGATCATCAGCCATCATTGTTTTAAATGGCGATTTATGATAGAGATTTTCCTGTGGTTCAAAACTACCACTACTTGGGTCGTATAGGCCAAATAACAACATATATTCGCGATTTGCCGGAACGGACAGTGCATTTGGCAAATTAAACTCCATTAATTCAATTGCGCGAACATGTTTCATTGGTTTTGAAAATGACATGCGAAACGATGTATTCACATAATTGTCTGGGTTACGACGAAAACTTTCCACCACTTGCAATTGATGTGGGCGAAAAGTTCCATCAATAGGCAACGTTAAAGTTTCTCCCTTTTCATTGTGATAAACGACTGGATTTGTTTCTACATTAAGACCAGAACCACCGACAACCCTCTTTACATGCGCTGGTCCGACTGTATGCGCTGCAAATCCTCCAGCTCCAATCGGCTGTTGTTCTAACGTATGCTTAGATTGCATTCTTTATTATTCGTAGTAAAATAAATTTTTAAAATATTTACCCATTCCAAAAATCATGCCCGGTAATACCAATTGGTGGGTTGAATTTGAGGAAGGTCCTTTTAGTGGTGTCGGTGTACGATTGCAACCCAATTCCATGGTCGTTACGGATCTTATTGCTGACTCCATTGTTTCTAGTGGAACGTTCGCTGGAAGTTCTATTACCATGCCATTTCAAGCAAGCGAATCAAATCCAGCCCCAAGTTTTGGAAAAATCTATGTACGAAATGATAACAAACCAGTATTTAGAAATTCTGCTGGAACAGAGTATGATTTAACCGCAGATGTTCAGAATTTATCCGATGTTTTATCTCAGGGAGCAAACGCGTCTGGAACTGCAATCACAGGCCTATCAACACAAACGTTTACCGAACAAGCAACTCCGTCAAATCCCGGAGCCGCGAAAGGAACTCTATTTGTGAAAAATACCACACCTTCATCATTAGCATTTGTCGATGATACTGGTGTTGAGACTGTATTGAGCACATCGTCAAGTCAAGCACTAACCAACAAGACTCTCACTGACACCAGTAACAACGTGGCCGCAAAATCACTGCATTCGGCTACAACTGTTGTCGATGTCAGTGCTGCTACCGCGCCTGTCAGTGGTCAAGTGTTGACGGCAACTTCTGGAACCGCAGCAACGTGGCAAACACCAGCGGCGACTACACTGTCCGCAGTACTCACGTCAGGAAACTCAGCTGGATCAACGTCAATCAATATGAATAGTCAAAACATTACGTCCATCAATCAACTGTCTTTTGCTGGGGACGTTATTGCCAACGGAACCACTGACAAGATACAAGTTGGATTGAGCGCTTCTGCTGGAACTACAAATTCAATAGCACTCGGGCGAAAGGCTACAACAGTTACTAATCCAGACGGCATAGCCATTGGAGGCAACAGTTCAAGTGGAGCTGGTGCAACGGCCAGTGGATACAGATCAATCGCTATCGGCTCAAATAGCGGGTCGGCTAATGCACCGCAATCAACCGCTTCTGGAACAATTGCAATCGGATCTGCAAATTCTGGATACGCTGGCCCAGTTGCAAGTGAAGGGCGCGGTGGCAATGGGTTCAGCTTCTGGTGCTGGTGTTGGTGCAGTTGTAGGCGCGTCTGCATCTGCTATCGCATCAATGGCACTCGGAACAGGTGCAAATGCGAGTGGTATCACATCAATAGCAATGGGAGCAAGCGCGCAAGCAACTGGAAGTGGCACAATTGCTATAGGTGGACATGACACTAGTACTCCGTCAAATAGAACTGTTGCTAGTGGAAACTATAGCGTGGTCGTTGGGCATAGGGCATCGGCAAGCACCACAAACGCAATAGCAATCGGTCGTCGATCTGTATCGTCAACTGGTGTATATGCGCTTTCAATTGGCTCATTTGCTCAGGCCACCGCCGCAAACACCATATCAATTGGTAGTGGTTCAGCTAGTCCTTATGCGGCAAATGCATCCGCTACCGATGCTATTGCTGTTGGTTTTAGATCCGTGGCGAGTTCATCCAGCGCTATTGCAATCGGAAGACAATCCAATGCTACAACGACAAATAGTGCAATTGCTATAGGTAGTTGTATATCTGGTGGTGTCGGGGCTTTTTCCACTGGGTCGGGTTCAATTGCTTTCGGCGCAGGTGTAAGTGGGAAAAATGCGCCTACATCAAGTGGTACTGGGTCTATTAGTATTGGCTCTAGTAGTTCTGGCGTTAACGGACCAACAGCAAGTGCGATAGGTCCGTGCGACGCTTTAAGGGGTCTGAATGAGTGCGTCACTCGGCATCAAGAACCGAAAACGAATAATTCTTTTATTGGCTTACATATACAATCATTTAAAGACTCTTATAAAGGATGCGCTCGTTTGACAAGCCAAAAAATATGCAACAAATACAACGACGTAAGAAAAAGAGTCCACACGAGAGTCGATAACAAAGATCCGGTATCGTATCGCGAAACTACGCAAACTAGCGACAGCAAAAACGAAGTATATCGAAACGAAATGAAACAAAATAAAACAAACTTCCAACGAATATGAGATTCTCGCTGCAGTGTTCGCGAAAGGTAAAAACAAACGATTGTAGTCACGAAGAGCGACGTAGATAGTAAATACTCGGATCGAAAAATAAACGTACAGTGGCATAATGTCCCCAGTACACACCAAGCCAAGACCATATCGATAATATGCAACGGGTCGTGTTCTATATTGAAATTCCAGTGCGCAATCGACGCTACACCAGAAAATAAAAGAATGACTGGAACATGGGAAGGTGCCCTGAGATTGTTTTCGGTAATAAATTGAATAATCCAAACCGCTACCGGGAAGAAAATCCATAAACTGGTCCATGCTGCTACGAAATCACGATGCATCCGTGAAATTGTCAACATTGTACGGATTGCGTTGTTCGAGGTTTAAAATAAAGCCAACGGAAATCGGTTGGGCGGTAAACTTTTTTTTTTTTTCCCGCAAACTTTCGCCTCGCAAACTTTCCAAAAATGAGGTTTCAAAAAACCGCGTGCATGAGGGCTCATCGCGTTACGTTCGTCTTTCTACGCGTTCCACATCGACTAATGCGATAGGAAGAAGCGCTGTTCGAGTTGTTAAATTCGATAGTACAGAATAGCCTGGAAGTATCGCATGTTTTTTGGAAGAGTGAAATGTTTGCGGAAAGTTGAAGAAATGAAAGTTTTTTTGGAAAAAGTTTACAGCCGCCCAACCGATTTCCGTTGGCTTTATGTTAAAAACGGAGAAAAACGAAAAAAAGGATCCCCGTTTCGAAACCCCGCTCGCCGGATTTTTAAAAATTAACTAACCATGCAAACAACGAACTACATTCCTATTGTTTCGTATCCGGAAAAAGTGACGGAAAATAGAGAACCACACTACGTCAGTCGTGTGTCTAGAGTAGCCTTACCACACGACCAGAGCGCGGATACATCGGCGGAAGGTGGTGAGTGCAACGAACGGTTCTCCTTGGGAGGTGAGCGACCAACGAGTAAGTTTTATCAATCGCTTCGTGTAGTGTCGTGGTAAAGCCACTTGCATGACGTTCTAAGGCCTACTTTTGACGGCGGATCGAATGGCGAACACCTTTTTTTGATCAGGCGAGTCGTTACACGTCAACGTCTGCCGTTACGACGAGGTCGTTTGGCGGTCGTTGGTCACTTGCGTACGACGATCACGCACGTTATTGTCTGCACTTCCCCACGCTGTATATACATCATTGCTGTTGGTACGACGCATATTCGACGCCCGATCGACTGACAGGACTGCCACACGGCGAGTTTTGAAGTCGTTCCGCGTGGCGTCGCGCGACACTCAATGCGCGACAATTTCGTATCGCTAACATTCGCCTTATCTCTTTTGTGATGTCTTTTGTTATTACTGACTCAGATCTTAACCGGAGGTCGATGTCAACATGACTGGGTATCGTCTTGTCCGTCGTGCATGTAGGCTGAAAATCGCGCGTTTTGCGGCGCAGCCGGAATGCTAGGTATGGATTGATTCGCTCGCGTCTTGACCATAGTCTTATTATGTACATCAAGAAGGATCTTTCGACAGGCTTCGCACTTGCACCTAGCCGACATCATCGAGCTGGCCTCTCGCTCTAACATATGCTATTTGTATTGGATCATCTACATCAACTGTTACGTCGGCATCGGCAAGTTCTGCAATTACAGTCGGCTCTGGCTCAGTATGTGGATTCGCATCATCTGCAGTATTCGGCGGTTCATTGACTGCAAGAATGACAGAAGAGACAGTTGTTCGTGGAATGCGGGTGATACGAGCAACCACGACGTCTGCTGTTAACGGCGCGGTTACCCTATTGACGTATCCAATGTTGACAAGTGAAATTAGTTGGTTTAATGCGTTTATTACGGAACGCGAGGGTGATGCAATTGTTACTGCTTGGGCCAGGAGAGATTATGTATTTTATAGACAAAGTTCTGGAAATGTAGTTGTCGATGCAGGTTCCGACATTAATTCATTGATTGTCGGTACATCTACAACAACAGCAGCAATTGCAGTAAGCACCACGAATGTTGTAGTAACTGTGACAAAAACTTCAACTGCCTCGAGAACATACTTTGTAACATTAATGGTGACCTGTGCTCCGTTGGTGTAAACAACTAAACAGACGCTTATATGTATACCAACTTTTCCGAAAATTCTGCAATTTCATAAATACTTTTCCAAAGATGAACTGCAACTGGTTTATCGACTTTGAAGCTGGCAATCATCCTTGGCGCACCGATTGGAACGAACCTTTACATCACTTTTACGATTGGGACGAGGTGTCAATTTACATGGAAAAATTTGACCTTAATTTGACTTTGATTTTTCTCAATAGTATGGTCAAACGCAAAACGAACAGAGATAGATATCATCATTGTGTATGGACCGAAAAAAACGGCGATATGCATGGACTTTATGTGGAGTATTATTATGACAGTGGTTCACTACAAACGGAGCCTTTTCGAAAGAAAAAAACGGAGCAATGGTACAAAAATGGAAAAAAAGATGGGATGGAGCAATGTTGGCGTAGTAATGGAAAACAATTGATAGAACGAACATGGAAAAACGACGTGAAAGACGGTTTGGAGCAGCAGTGGTATGATAATGGGCAACTGAAGTTTCAAGCAACATGGAATGACGGGAAACGTAACGGTTTGGAGATGATGTGGTATGATAATGGGCAATTGAAGAATCAAATACCATGGAAAAACGACGTGAAAGACGGTTTGGAGCAGCAGTGGTATGATAATGGGCAACTGAAGTTTCAAATGCCATGGAAAAACGACGTAAGAGACGGTTCGGAGCAATGGTGGTATATGAATGGAAAGAAGTGGTTAGAACGAACATGGAAAAACGATAAGAAGCATGGACTATATCGATTTTGGCATGAAAATGGACAAAAAAGTGTTGAACAAACATGGAAAGACGGGAAAAAAGAGGATTTGGAAACTCAGTGGTTTGAAAATGGAGAAAAGTGGATAGAACAAACATGGAAAGCGGGAAACATGGACGGTTTGGACACTCAGTGGTATGAAAATGGACAAAAGTGTATAGAACGAACATGGAAAAATGGAAATCTAGACGGTTTGGAGACTCAGTGGTATAGGAATGGACAAAAGTGGATAGAACGAACATGGAAAGAGGGTAACATGACTTTCAAATTCTGAAATTAAGATCGGTGGGAACGGTGGGAACGATAGAGAGTTCTATGTGCATGCGAAGAAATTAAACAACGGTTTCTAAAATTAGTTTACGTCGCTCTCACTATAGATGGTATTACCCTAATGGAACAACAATTTTTTTTTCAAAAATGACGTAAAAATGACATATAATTTCGCAGCTGGAGCACCGTTTTATGTTCAAACAAACCACCAAGAAGACTTTGAAGCTGGCAATCCTCCTTGGCGCACCGATTGGAACGAACCTTTACATCACTTTTACGATTGGGACGAGGTGTCAATTT
>Ga0255192_1000105_pt1 | contig 16738 bp, 14 predicted proteins | sample Miss_Miss_RepC_8_2_FD_189950 | JGI IMG/M metagenome (GOLD analysis project Ga0255192, IMG submission 189950) | Freshwater microbial communities from Mississippi River, Louisiana, United States - Miss_Miss_RepC_8h | ecosystem: Environmental > Aquatic > Freshwater > River | place: USA: Louisiana...
TGGCGGTAAATCTGGTCGCTCAGCTGGTCCAGCAGGTCGTCGGCGTAGGCCGCCTTGACTTCCAGATCGACCAGGCGGTCTTCCATTTTTTGAGGGATGTCCATGAGGGGTATTTTCGGCGAATTGGCCTTGTGGTCGGTTCGACCCCGATTCGGGATGGGCGTGGCGTACGCTCCTCATGCTGTCCCGAAGGACAGAAATCGTCGCATACGCCACGCCCATCCCGAATCTCCTCAGCCCTCAATGCCTCCCTTTTTGCGAGACGGTTCACGTGAGTGAGCTGGGGCCGGGTCCGCAAGGCCGATTTTCTGTCCTTCGGGACAGCATGAGGTCTTGCGGACCCGGCCCCAGCTCACTCACCACCCAATCGCTATAATTCCCGATATCGCCGAGTTATTGAACAACTTGCAGGGCGATTCACAAAACCTGCTAAAGCGTTCGCCAGGCTCCGGGTTTCAGGGTCGGCAACGCCGACAAACCTTCGAAACCAGGAGCTTTTTTCATGGCCAACGACTTTCTCTTCACCTCCGAGTCCGTCTCCGAAGGTCACCCCGACAAGGTGGCTGACCAGATCTCCGACGCGATTCTGGACGCCATCTTCCAGCAAGACCCCCGCTCGCGCGTGGCCGCCGAAACCCTGACCAACACCGGTCTGGTGGTGCTGGCCGGTGAAATCACCACCCAGGCCAACGTCGACTACATCCAGGTCGCACGCGACACCATCAAGCGCATCGGCTACGACAACACCGAATACGGCATCGACTACAAAGGCTGCGCGGTGATGGTCTGCTACGACAAGCAGTCCAACGACATCGCCCAAGGCGTGGACCATGCCTCTGACGACTACCTCAACATCGGCGCGGGCGACCAGGGCCTGATGTTCGGCTACGCTTGTTCGGAAACCCCCGAGCTGATGCCCGCCCCCATTTACTACGCCCACCGCCTGGTGGAACGCCAGGCCCAGCTGCGCAAGGACGGCCGCCTGCCTTTCCTGCGTCCGGACGCCAAGAGCCAGGTCACCCTGCGCTATGTGGACGGCAAGCCCCACAGCATCGACACCGTGGTGCTCTCTACCCAGCACAGCCCCGACCAGTCTGAGTCGGCCACCAAGATGAAGGCCAGCTTTACCGAAGCCATCATCGAAGAAATCATCAAGCCGTTGCTGCCCAAGGAATGGCTGCAGGACACCAAGTACCTGATCAACCCCACCGGCCGCTTCGTCATCGGCGGCCCGCAGGGTGACTGCGGTCTCACGGGCCGAAAGATCATCGTCGACACCTACGGTGGCGCCTGCCCGCACGGCGGCGGCGCCTTCAGCGGCAAGGACCCGTCCAAGGTGGACCGCTCGGCCGCCTACGCTGCACGCTACGTGGCCAAGAACATCGTCGCGGCCGGTCTGGCCGAGAAGTGCCAGATCCAGGTGGCCTACGCCATTGGCGTGGCCCGTCCGATGAACATCACGGTCAACACCCTGGGCACCGGCAAGGTCTCTGACGACAAGCTCTCCGCCCTGGTGGCCGAGCACTTCGACCTGCGTCCGAAGGGCATCATCCAGATGCTGGACCTGCTGCGCCCGATCTACTCCAAAACCGCCGCCTACGGGCATTTTGGCCGCGACGAACCCGAGTTCACCTGGGAGCGCACAGACAAGGCTGCAGCGCTGCGTGCGGCAGCGGGTCTGTAAGTTCAACCCTCCAGCGCACACACAGGCCGCGCCCCTCACCGGGCGCGGCTTTTTTTCATGCGCAAGACCACCGACAGGGCCATGCATGCGTCCACACAATCGACTTCGACCACAAGGAAGTACCGATGTTCAAGGACCGATTGCAAGCTGCCGAACTGCTGGCCGAGCGCCTGCTGCGCTACCGGGGTCAGTCACCGCTGATCCTCGCCATCCCACGCGGCGCGGTGCCCATGGGCGTGTTGCTGGCCCAGCAGCTGGGTGGCGAGCTGGACGTGGTGCTGGTGCACAAGCTGTGCGCGCCTTTTCAGCCCGAACTGGCCATTGGCGCCATCGATGAAAGCGGCCATGCCACCCTGGCACCGCATGCGGCCTCGGTAGGGGCCACACCGGCCTGGATCACCACCGAGAAAAACCGCCAGCTCAAGGTGCTGCAACAAAGGCGCAGGCAATACAGCCCCTGGCGCAAACCGGTGGCGCTCAAGGACCGTGTGGTGATTGTGGTCGACGATGGGCTGGCCACCGGCGCCACCATGGTCGCCGCTTTGACCGCTGCGCGAAGGGGCCATCCGCGTCGGCTGGTGTGTGCGGTGCCGGTCGCCTCTGCCGAGGCGCTGAGTTTGATCGAGACACTGTGCGACGAAACGGTCTGCATGTCCGTACCCCCGCTTTTCCAGGCGGTCGGGCAGTTCTACCAGGACTTTCCGCAGGTCAGCGACGATGAAGTGGCCCGTTGCCTGCAGCAGCCAGGGCTTTTCCCGCCCCAGCTGGCTCAGCCCGCAAAAACTTCGGCATCGCGCAGCAGCGGCGCCACGGCGTCCTTGGCCGCCAGCAAAGGCTGAGCCTCGATCGGCCAGTCGATGCCGATGGCGGGATCGTTCCAGAGCAGGCAGCGCTCATGCTCCGGATACCAATAGTCGGTGGTCTTGTAGAGAAATTCCGCGCTCTCGCTGAGCACCACGAAGCCGTGCGCAAAGCCGGGCGGCACCCACATCTGTTTTTTGTTGTCCGCACTCAGCCGCTCGCCCACCCAGCGGCCGAAGGTGGGCGATGACTGGCGAAGGTCCACCGCCACGTCGAACACTTCGCCTTGCACCACCCGCACCAGCTTGCCCTGCGCATGCTGGATCTGGTAATGCAGCCCCCGCAGCACGCCTTGCGCCGATTTGCTGTGGTTGTCCTGCACGAACTCGACCTTCAGGCCTGTGGCCTGTTCAAAGTCGCGGGCGTTGAAAGACTCGAAAAAGAAACCCCGCGCATCACCGAACACCTTGGGTTCGAGAACCAGGACGTCGGGAATGGCTGCAGGTGTGACGGTGTAGGGCATCAGCGGATCAAATTCAGCAGGTACTGGCCATAGCCGTTCTTGGCCAGGGGCTGCGCCAGTCGGGCAATGGCCTCGGCGTCGATCCATTTCTGGGCGTAGGCAATTTCTTCGGGGCAGGCCACCATCAGGCCCTGGCGCTTTTGCAGGGTGGCGATGAAACCCGCCGCTTCATGCAGACTGTCATGTGTGCCCGTGTCCAGCCAGGCGTAACCCCGGCCCATGATCTCGACATGGAGCTGCCCCATCTCAAGGTAGCGTTTGTTCACATCGGTGATTTCCAGTTCACCGCGCGCAGACGGGCGGATGTCGGCAGCGATGTCGCAGACTTGCTGGTCGTAAAAATACAGCCCCGTCACCGCATAGTTGGACTTGGGGGCCTTGGGTTTTTCCTCGATGCTGACGGCGCGTTGCTGCGCATCGAACTCGACCACACCGTAGCGCTCCGGGTCATGGACATGGTAGGCAAACACACTGGCACCCTGGCTGCGGGCATGGGCGCTGGACAACAGCCTGACCAGATCATGGCCATAGAAAATGTTGTCCCCGAGCACCAAAGCACTCGGGTCTCGGCCGACAAAATCCTTGCCAATGATGAAGGCCTGGGCCAGACCATCGGGGCTGGGCTGCACCGCGTACTGGATGTTCATGCCCCACTGGCTGCCATCGCCCAGCAGCTCGGTAAAGCGTGGCGTGTCCTGCGGCGTGCTGATCAGCAGCACATCGCGGATACCAGAGAGCATGAGTGTGGTCAACGGGTAATAGACCATGGGCTTGTCGTAGACCGGCATGAGCTGCTTGCTCACCGCCTGCGTGACCGGGTAGAGCCGGGTGCCGGAGCCACCGGCCAGGATGATGCCTTTGCGCATGGGGAAAAACTCCAGAAATCAGAGCGGTGCCGACGAGCCGAAACGGCGATCACGACCGGCAAACCAATGCAGCGCCTCGGTCAGCCTCTCGGGCTTGAAGTCGGGCCAGAGGTCATCGGTGAAAAAGAGTTCTGCATAGGCCGCCTGCCACAGCAGGAAATTGCTGATGCGCGACTCGCCACCGGTGCGGATCAGCAGGTCCACCTCGGGCGCCTCGGCGGTGCTCAGGTAGGGCGACAGGCTTTCCTCGGTCATGTCCTGCAAGGACTGCTGCGGGTGCGCCGCCTGCCAGGCCCGTGCAGCCTGCAACATGTCCCAGCGACCACCGTAATTGGCGCAGACCAGCAAGGTGATGCGGGTGTTGTTGGCCGTTTGCGCCTCGGCCTGGGCAATGAGTTTTTGCAGGGGCTCGGAAAAGCGCTGCAGATCGCCAAGCACGCGAAGACGCACCCCGTTGTCGTTCATGCTGGCCACCTCTTTTTCGAGGTAGGACATGAACAGGCCCATCAAACTGCTGACCTCTTCCTCGGGGCGCTTCCAGTTCTCGGTGCTGAAGGCAAACAGGCTCAGGTAAGGCACCCCGGCCCCAGCACAGGCCTTGACGATTTCGCGCACGCGCCGCGCTCCGGCCGCATGCCCGAGCGCTGCAGGCATGAAACGGTTTTTGGCCCAGCGGCGGTTGCCATCCATGATGATGGCGATGTGCTGGGGGAGTTTGGCAGGTGCGCTCGTCAATTCGATTCCAGGCATCAGAAACTGATCGATTTTAGAGTGTTTACGTCTACACCCGTCGAAAGTTTTCAGGCCCGGAGGCCCCGAGTCATCGGGGCGCTTGCATCATTGGTTGGCCGCGTTGTAGGCAGCGATGCCGTCCATGACTTCTTTTTTGGCGGCTTCGATGCCGTGCCAGCCGGTCACCTTGACCCACTTGCCTTTTTCGAGGTCCTTGTAGTGCTCGAAGAAGTGGGCGATGGCGTTGCGACGCATTGCGTTCACGTCCTCGATGTCCTTCCAGTGGTCGTACATCGGCAGGATCTTGCTGGTCGGCACGGCAATCACCTTGCCATCCACGCCAGCTTCGTCTTCCATCATCAGGATGCCCAGAGGACGGCAGGGCACGACCACACCAGGGTGCAGGGCGTAGGGAGTGATGACCAGCACGTCCACCGGGTCGCCGTCGCCAGACAGGGTCTGGGGCACATAACCGTAGTTGGTCGGGTAGTGCATGGCGGTGGTCATGAAACGGTCCACGAACAGGGCGCCGGTTTCCTTGTCCACTTCGTATTTGATGGGGTCAGCGTTCATCGGGATTTCGATGATCACGTTGAATGCATCGGGGGCCTTGCTGCCAGGGGTCACTTTACCGAGGGACATGCTTTTGTCTCTTGAGGATAGGTTGATGAAAGTCAGGTTGACTGGGATTAACCCTGATTTTACTTTCACAGGCCTTGCGCCAATCCGGTGCAGCCCCTTTAATGGATTCGTTGGCCAATCGTGCTCCGATCAGGCAGGACGAGGAAGCAACGCCGTGGGGGTGCCGCCACAGCGTTGCACCTCCGATCTGCGACAACCATCGAGGAGAACACGATGACAAGCAACTCGGCGCTGATTCTGGCGCTTGTCTGCGGCCTGCTGGCCGTGCTCTACGGCATCTGGGCCAGGGGCTGGATTCTGGCCAAGGACGCGGGCAATGCACGCATGCAGGAGATCGCTGCTGCCATCCAGGCTGGCGCGGCCGCCTACCTGTCCCGCCAATACAAAACCATCGCCATGGTCGGCATCGTGCTGGCGGTGCTCATGGGCATCTTTCTGGACAGCACCACCGCCATCGGCTTTGTGATCGGCGCGGTGCTCTCGGGCGCCTGCGGCTTCATTGGCATGAACGTGTCGGTGCGTGCCAATGTGCGCACCGCCCAGGCGGCCACACAGGGCATAGGCCCGGCGCTGGATGTGGCGTTTCGCGGCGGCGCCATCACCGGCATGCTGGTGGTGGGCCTTGGCCTGCTGGGCGTGAGCGGCTTTTTCTGGTTCCTCACGGGCAACGGCAACCTCACCCCCGACAAGAACCTGGCCACCCTGCTCAACCCGCTGATCGGTTTTGCCTTTGGCTCCTCGCTGATCTCGATCTTCGCCCGTCTGGGCGGCGGCATCTTCACCAAGGGCGCTGACGTCGGCGCCGACCTGGTGGGCAAGGTGGAAGCCGGCATCCCCGAAGACGACCCGCGCAACCCGGCCGTGATCGCCGACAACGTGGGCGACAACGTGGGCGACTGCGCAGGCATGGCGGCCGACCTGTTCGAGACCTATGCGGTGACGCTGATCGCCACCATGGTCTTGGGCGCCCTGCTGGTGGCCGGCGCCCCCGCTCAGGCCGTGCTCTACCCGCTGGCCTTGGGGGCGGTTTCGATCGTCGCGTCCATCATCGGCTGCTTCTTCGTCAAAGCCAGCCCGGGCATGACCAATGTGATGCCTGCGCTCTACAAAGGTCTGGCCATTGCGGGCATCCTGTCGCTGATCGCCTTCTATTTTGTGACCACCTCGCTGATCCCGGACAACGCCCTGGGCACGGCCGGCAGCCAGATAATGCTGTTTGGTGCCTGCGTGGTCGGCCTGGTGCTGACGGCTGCGCTGGTGTGGATCACCGAGTTCTACACCGGCACCCAGTACAGCCCCGTGCAGCACATCGCCCAGGCCTCGACCACCGGCCATGGCACCAACATCATCGCGGGCCTGGGTGTGTCCATGCGCTCGACCGCGTGGCCGGTGATCTTTGTCTGCGTGGCCATCGTCTGCGCCTACAGCCTGGCCGGGCTGTATGGGGTGGCGGTCGCCGCCATGTCCATGCTGAGCATGGCCGGCATCGTGGTGGCACTGGACGCCTACGGCCCGATCACCGACAACGCCGGTGGCATTGCCGAAATGTCCGAACTGCCCAGCAGCGTGCGCGACATCACCGACCCGCTGGACGCCGTGGGCAACACCACCAAGGCTGTGACCAAGGGCTACGCCATTGGCTCGGCCGGTCTGGCCTCGCTGGTGCTGTTTGCCGACTACACCCACAAACTTGAAACCTACGGCAAGGCGATCAGCTTTGACCTGAGCGACCCGCTGGTGATCGTGGGCCTGTTCATCGGCGGCCTGATCCCCTACCTGTTCGGTGCCATGGCGATGGAAGCTGTGGGCCGCGCCGCAGGCTCGGTGGTGGTTGAGGTGCGCCGCCAGTTCAAGGAAATCGCCGGCATCATGGAAGGCACGGCCAAGCCCGAATACGGCAAGGCAGTGGACATGCTGACGGGCGCGGCCATCAAGGAAATGGTGATCCCCAGCCTGCTGCCGGTGGCGGTGCCTGTGGTGGTCGGCCTGCTGCTGGGTCCCAAAGCCCTGGGTGGCCTGCTGATGGGCACCATCGTGACCGGCCTGTTTGTGGCCATTTCGATGTGTACCGGCGGCGGTGCCTGGGACAACGCCAAGAAATACATCGAAGACGGCCACCACGGCGGCAAGGGCAGCGAGGCCCACAAGGCCGCCGTGACCGGCGACACCGTGGGCGACCCCTACAAGGACACCGCAGGCCCGGCCATCAACCCGCTGATCAAGATCATCAACATCGTGGCCCTGCTGATCGTGCCGCTGGTGGTGAAGTTCCACGGGGGTTGAAGCCGAACGCCAGTGCAGTTCGACTTCCCGGACTGCATCGACCCAGGAGAGGGTCTGGCCCTGTGGCGGGTGACGATTTGTGACGCGCAGCGGCTTATGAGGAACCCGCCACAGGGCCAGACCCTCTCCACCCCACTACGGTATCAACCTCTTGTCTGGGGCACAATCCCCGCATGTCCGAACGCGTCATTCCGCTGGTTGACCAGCGCCACCCCAGCCTGCCCTTTCCTGCGGCCGTCACGGCTACGGGCGAACACCCGCTGGACCGGCTGCAGCGGCCCCTGCATGACTTGCGCATCAGCGTCACCGACCGCTGCAATTTCCGTTGCAGCTACTGCATGCCCAAGGAAGTCTTTGACAAGGACTACGCTTACCTGCCGCACAGCGCCCTGCTCTCGTTTGAGGAAATCACCCGGCTGGCGAAAGTGTTTGTTCAGCGCGGCGTGCGCAAGATCCGCCTGACCGGGGGCGAACCGCTGCTGCGCAAGAACATCGAAATCCTGATCGAACAGCTCGCGGCCCTGCGCACGCCCGACGGTCAGCCGCTGGACCTGACGCTGACCACCAACGGTTCGCTGCTGGCGCGCAAGGCCCAAAGCCTCAAGGACGCGGGCCTGCAGCGCGTGACCGTCAGTCTGGACGGACTGGACGATGCGGTGTTTCGCCGCATGAACGACGTCGACTTCCCGGTGGCCGAGGTGCTCGAAGGCATCGAAGCCGCACGCGCGGTGGGTCTCGGCCCGGTCAAGGTCAACATGGTCGTCAAGCGCGGCACCAACGAGCATGAAATCATCCCGATGGCGCGGCATTTTCGCGGCACAGGCGTGGTGCTGCGTTTCATCGAATACATGGACGTGGGCGCCACCAACGGCTGGCGCATGGACGAAGTGCTGCCAAGCGCACAGGTCATCGAGCACCTGCAGACCGAATGGCCACTGGTGGCCCTGCAGCACACGGCGCCCGGCGAAACCGCCGAACGCTGGGGCTATGCCGATGCCCAGGGCCAATTCGATCCGGCACTCGGCGAAGTCGGCGTGATCAGCAGCGTGACGCAGGCCTTCTGCGGCGACTGCAACCGCGCCCGTCTCTCGACCGAAGGTCGCCTGTACCTGTGCCTGTTTGCGGGTCAGGGCTATGACCTGCGCCAGCTGCTGCGCGAAAAGCAATCCTCGGACACCGAGATCGCAGGCGTGATCGACGCCATCTGGCAGGGCCGGGGCGACCGCTATTCCCAGCTGCGCAGCGCCATGCCACCCGACACGGGCAGCACCCCCGTGCGCCGGGTTGAAATGAGTTACATCGGAGGCTGAATTGGCACAAGCACCAGAGGGCGTGACCGCCCTGATCCTGGCGGGCGGCCGCGGCTCACGCATGGGCGGTATCGACAAGGGGCTGCAGAACTTTCGCGGCCTGCCCCTGGCACTTCAGACCCTGATGCGGCTGCAGCTGCAAAGCCTGCCGCCCCAGGAAATCTTGATCAACGCCAACCGCAACCTGGCGGCTTACGAGTCACTGGGCGCAGCCGTCTGGCCCGACACGCTCGACGGTTTCGCCGGACCGCTGGCGGGCTTTCTGACCGGACTGGAGCGCTGCGAAACGCCGCTGCTGCTGACCGTGCCCTGCGACACCCCGCTGTTCCCGCTGGATCTGATCGAGCGGCTGCATGCGGCGCTGACCGAGCAGGACGCCGACCTTGCCATGGCGGCGGCACGCGAGGAAGACGGGCAAATCCGGCCTCAGCCGGTGTTTTGCCTGCTGCGGGTGGAGCTGCTCGACAGCCTGGTGGCCTTCACCCAGAAAGGCGGTCGCAAGATCGACGCCTGGACCGGCCAGCACCGTTGCGCCATCGTGCCGTTTGATCTGCAACAGGACGCACCGGAAGCCTTTTTCAACGCCAACACCCACGAAGAACTGCAAAAGCTTGAATCGCTATGAGCGCCAACGAGACAAGCACACCCAACAGCCTGCAAGCCATCGCCGACCGCCTGCAGGGCTATGACCCTCAGGCCTTGTCGGCTTCGCATGTGAATGCTTTCCTGGACCAGCTGGTGCAGCCGGTGCGCGAGACCGAGGCGGTCTCGCCCATGCAGGCGCTGGACCGCATCCTGGCCGAAGACGTGGTCTCACCCATCAGCGTGCCGCCGCACGACAACTCGGCCATGGACGGTTTTGCCTTCCGTGGCAGCGAGATGCTGGCGGGTCAACCCACGACACTGCGCGTGGTCGGCACGGCGCTGGCGGGCAAGGCCTGGGCAGGTTCATGCGGCGCGGGCGAATGCGTGCGCATCATGACCGGCGCCATCATGCCTGCCAACCTCGACACCGTGGCGCCGCAGGAGCTGGTGCAGGTTGAAGGCGAGCGGATGACGGTACCGGCCGGCCTTTTGCAGCCCGGCGACAACCGCCGCCTGCTGGGCGAAGACCTGATGGCCGGCCGCCCTGCCCTGCTGGCGGGCACACGCCTGACACCGGCCGCCTGCGGCCTGATCGCCAGCCTGGGGCTGCCGCAAGTTCAGGTCTGGCGCCGTCCGCGGGTGGCCTATTTTTCGACCGGTGACGAAATCCTGAGTCTGGGTGAGCCGCTGCGTGAAGGTGCCGTCTACGACAGCAACCGCTACACCGTCTTCGGCCTGCTCACCCGCCTGGGTTGCGAGGTGATCGACATGGGCGTGGTCAAGGACCAGCCTGAACTGCTCGAAGCCGCTTTCCGGCAGGCGGCCGCACAGGCGGACGCCATCATCACCAGCGGCGGCGTGAGCGTGGGCGAGGCCGACCACACCAAGGCCATGATGAAAAAACTCGGCGATGTGGCCTTCTGGCGCATCGCCATGCGCCCTGGCCGACCCATGGCCGTGGGCCGCCTCAGCGATGACCAGCATGCTGCAATCCTGTTCGGATTGCCCGGCAATCCAGTAGCCGTCATGGTCACTTTTGCCGCCTTCGTGCGCCCCGCGCTGCAAAAGCTGATGGGCTGGAACGCCCCGCCCCAGCCGATGCTGCGCGCCCGGGCGGTCGACACCATGCGCAAAAAGCCGGGCCGCACCGAATACCAGCGTGGCATCGTTGAACACCGCGAAGGCGAGTTGTGGGTGCGGCTGACGGGCAATCAGGGCTCAGGCGTGCTCAGCTCCATGGTGCAGGCCAACGGCCTGATCGTGCTGGGCCACGAACAACCCACCGTCAAGTCAGGCGACTGGGTCGATGTGATGATGTTCGACGGCAACCTCTGACGGCTTGAGCGCCGCCTGCACTTCAGCACCGTCGTCCTCGGGTTCAGTGGGCGTCGTCCTCGGGCTTGACCCGAGGACCCCGCTCATCCGTCATGGATTCCCCGGTCAAGCCGGGGAATGACGAAGTGGCCTTTCAGGCGTTGATGTCTGCCGCGTCGGTCTGTGGCGGGTACTCCTGGGCCACGGTCTTGTTGGCCCCGGGCACCGTCTGACGGGCGAACAGCGAATACATGGTGGGCACCACAAAAATGGTCAGCAGCGTGCCCAGGCTCATGCCGCCCACGATCACCCAGCCGATCTGCATGCGGCTCTCGGCCCCGGCCCCCTTGGCCAGCGCCAGCGGCACTGCGCCCAGCACCATGGCACCGGTGGTCATCAGGATCGGGCGCAGACGCTGGCTGGACGCCTTGACCAGCGCCTCTTTCATGGCCATGCCGTGTTCCCGCAGCTGGTTGGTGAACTCCACGATCAAAATGCCGTGCTTGGTGATCAGACCCACCAGCGTGATCAGGCCAATCTGCGAATACACATTGAGCGACCCACCGCTCAACTGCAAGGCCAGCAAGGCACCGATCATGGACAGGGGCACCGACAACATGATCACGAACGGGTCGATGAAACTTTCAAATTGGGCCGCCAGCACCAGGAAGATGAAGAACAGCGCCAGCACAAACACGATCACCAGCGCACCTTGCGACTTGCGGAACTCGCGGGAAGTCCCGTTGAGCTCGGTCGTGTAGCCCGGCTTGAGCACCTTGGCAGCGGTCGCGTCCAGGAACTTCAGGGCCTCCCCCAGTGAATAGTCGGGCGCGAGGTTGGCCGTGATCGACACCGAGCGGCGCTGTCCGAAGTGATTGAGCTCGCGTGGCGAAACGCTCTCACGCACCTTGACCAGGGCTGAGAGCGGAATCATCGTGTCGTTGCGACCCCGCACATGGATGGTGTCCACATCGTCTGGCGTGTTGCGGCCGCTGGACTGGGTCTGCACGATCACATCGTATTGCTCTGCGTCCTTTTTGTAGCGCGTCACTGTGCGGCCACCCAGCATGGTTTCAATGGCCCGCGCCACCACATCCACGCCCACGCCCAGTTCAGCGGCTTTTTGGCGGTCCACCTCGATGCGCAGTTCTGGCTTGTTCAGGCGCAAGTCCACATCGGGCGAGAGGATGCCGGGGTTTTTGCCGATCTCGTCCATGATCTGGCGGGTGACCGCATTGAGGTTCTGGTAGCTGTCGGACGTTTGGATGACGAAGTTGACCGGGCGCTCGCGAAAACCCTGCCCCAACGAGGGCGGAGTGATCGGGAAAGCATTGACCCCTGGCAGGCCATTGAACTTGCCGCCCAGCTCTCGCGCGATTTCAAGCGTCGTCTTGCTGCGCTGCTCCCAGTCAACCGCCCGGTACACCACCGACCCCTGAGCCACGGTGGGGTTACCGATGTTGCCAAACACCCTATCGAATTCGGGGTAGCCCATGCCCATGCGTTCCAGTGTCTTGGCGTAACGGTCGGTGTACTCCAGGGTCGAGCCATCGGGGGCCGTGACGGTCGCCAGAATCGTGCCCCGGTCTTCCAGGGGGGCCAGCTCCTGCTTCATGGTCGGGTAGATCAAGGCAATGGCGACGGCACTGCCCACCATCACCAGCAGCACCAGCCAGCGTGCCTTGGTCAGCACCCACTCCAGCACGTTCGCATAGCGATCGGACAGGCGGTTCAGAGCGCGGTCCATGGTGCGGTCAAACCAGCCCGGCTGAGGGTTGTGGCGCAGCAATTTGGCGCTCATCATGGGCGAAAGCGTCAGGGCCACAAAACCCGAGACCACCACCGAGCCGGCCAGGGCCAGTGCGAATTCGGCAAACAACTTGCCGGTACGTCCGGGCGTGAAGGCCAACGGCGCAAACACAGCCGCCAAGGTCATGGTCATGGCCACCACGGCAAAACCGATTTCGCGCGAGCCCTTGATGGCGGCCGAGAATGGGTCCATGCCTTCTTCAATGTGTCGGTAGATGTTCTCCAACACCACGATCGCATCGTCCACCACCAGACCGATGGCCAGCACCAGCGCCAGCAAGGTCAGGGTGTTGATGGTGAAGCCCGCCAGCGCCATCATCGCGAACGTGCCGATCAGGCTGACCGGGATGGTGATGATCGGGATGATCGAGGCGCGCACCGTGCGCAGGAAAACAAAAATCACCAGCGCCACCAGCAGCACCGCTTCCACAATGGTCTGGAAAACGCTCTTGATGGAACGATCAATGAAGACCGAGTTGTCGTTGGCCACCGTGATCGTGATGCCAGGGGGCAAGTCGGCTTCCAGCCGCGGCATCATCTCGCGCACGCCCTTGGACAGTTCCAGCGGGTTGGCCGTGGCCTGCCGGATCACCCCGGCCGAGATGGCGGGCTGACCATTGAGACGGACCACGCTGCGGTCATCGGCGGCCGCCTCCTGCACCCGCGCCACATCACGAATCTTGACCGGGAAACCATTGACGGTGCGGATCACGATGTCGGCGAACTGGCCCGGCCGGGTCAGATCCGTCTGGGCAGTGACCGTGAATTCGCGCTGTACGGACTCGATGCGCCCAGCCGGCAGCTCCAGATTGCTGCGGCGGATCGCGTCCTCCACGTCCTGTGGCGTGAGCCGGTAGGCGGCCAGACGCTCGGCATCGAGCCAAACCCGCATGGCGTATTTGCGCTCGCCGTAGATGCGCACATCGGCCACGCCGGTGACGGTCTGCAGCCTCGGCTTGACGATGCGGTTGACCAGGTCGTTGATCTGCAGCGGTGTGTGGGTGTCACTGGAAAAGGCCAGCCAGATGACTGGAAAAGCGTCGGCCTCGACCTTGGCAATCACAGGCTCTTCGATGGCCTGCGGCAAGCGGTTGCGCACGCGTGAGGTGCGGTCGCGCACTTCGGCAGCGGCTGTGTCCGCGTCTTTTTCGAGGCGAAAGCGCACCGTGATCTGCGATTGCTCGGCACGGCTGATGGAGGTGATGACGTCCACCGCATCGATGCCGGCAATCGAATCCTCCAGGGGCTTGGTCACCTGCGATTCGATCACCTCGGCCGAGGCGCCAGGGTACTTGACGCTCACCGTGACGTTGGGCTCATCGATCTTGGGATATTCGCGCACCGACAGCCGGTTGAAACTGACGGCTCCGATCAGAACAATCAGCAAGGACATCACCACAGCCAGCACCGGCCGGCGGATGGAAATTTCTGCGAGTTGCATGTCAGCCTCGCTGGCAGGGATTGGGGCCCGTCATGGCAGGCGCTGCGGTCTGGCCTGTCGCGGTTTTGGCTGGCTTTTCAGGCGCTGCGGCAGTGGGTGCAGCGCCCGCTGGCGCAGCAGCTGCTGGCCCCGCTGAACCGGCTGCAGCCGGCGCGCTGGCTGCAGGGCCAGGGTTCTTGGCCGCGGCCGACAGGTCCACCACACGCACGGCCGTGCCGTCTTTTTGCAGGCGCTGGTGGCCCGCGACAACCACCGAATCGCCCAGCTCCAGGCCTTCGGTGATTTCCACCTTGCCCGGCTGGCGCACGCCGGTCTTGACGGCCACGCGCTGACTGACCAGGGTGTCGGGTTTCTCGCCGGGGACCACCTTCACGACGAAGCTTCGTCCGCCCTGCGGCACCAGGGCCTCCTCCGGCACGGTCAGCGCTTGCTCTCGTACCGCAAAAACCGTGTTGACCCGCGCGAACATGCCCGGACGCAGCTGTCGCTGGCGGTTGTCGATGCAGCCTCGCACGCCTACGGAGCGGCCGTTGGCATCAATCAACGGGTCCACCGCCTGCACCAGGGCGGTGAATGGACGCCCCGGCAGCGCATCGACCTGCAGCTGGGCATTCTGGCCCGCACGGATCTTGCTCTGGAAACGCTCGGGCAGACGGAAATCGACCAGCACGGCATCGATGTCTTCGATGTTGACGATGTCGGCGCCGTCCTTGAGGTAGTCGCCCACATTGACCTGCTTGAGACCGGTCACCCCATCAAAGGGCGCCACGATCTTCAGGCGCTGCAACGTGGCCAACGCCAGGTCGTGCTTGGCTTTGGCCACGTCCAGCGCGGCTGCACTTTCATCCACCGACCGCTGGCTGATGAAGTTCTGCGCCACCAGTTCCACGTTGCGCTTGTGGTTGGCCTGAGCAATCGACATTTCAGCCCTGGCCTGCGCCACCTGGGCAGACTGCAACTGATCGTCGAGCTGCACCAGCAGCTGGCCTTTGGACACCCGCTGCCCCTCGGTGAACTCGATCGACCGGACACGCCCTGCCACTTCGGGCCGCAGCATCACGCCCTGGCGAGACCGAAGGCTGCCCACCGACTGGGCTTCATCGACCAGTGTGGCGGCTTCCACCTTGGCCACCTCGACCGCAGGCACCCGCTGTCCACCCGCAGACGGTCCACCGGCAGGCGCTGAAGCCGGTGCATTCGCCGTGGGGCGCTGCATCCACCAAGCTGAGCCACCCGCCACCGCCATACCCAGCACCGCAAGCAGGGCATATTTTTTGTTGTAAGCCATGAGGTTTGTCTCGTCTTCGCGTTCTGAATTGACAATTTTGAAATGTAACAGTCAGCTGGCAATTTGCCGCCCAGCGCCCCACAGCAACCGCCCGCTGGGGCAGAGATTTACCGCAGATTTACACAAGCGCACATCGGGGCAGTTTCAGCGCCCCAAGGCCTTGGCCACGCCTTGGTTGGCCAGGGCATCCGCGCGCTCGTTGCCGGGGTCACCGGCATGGCCTTTGACCCAGTGCCATTCGATCTGGTGTCCCGAAGAGGACACCAGCCGATCCAGCTCCTGCCAGAGATCCACATTCTTGACTGGCTGTTTGTCGGCCGTGCGCCAGCCCTTGGCTTTCCAGCCGTGGATCCACTGGGTGATGCCCTGGCGCACATACTGGCTGTCGAGGTAAAGCGCGATGCGGCAGGGCCGCTTGAGCGCCTTGAGCGCCTCGATGACGGCGGTCAGCTCCATCCGGTTGTTGGTGGTGTCACGTTCACCACCAAACAGTTCCTTGACGTGCGCGCCCGAGACCATGCGCACGCCCCAGCCGCCGGGGCCGGGATTGCCTTTGCAGGCGCCATCGGTGTGAATTTCGACCAGAGTCGCAGAAGTGTTCAAGAGGTACTTTCAGAATCGGTACAGGCCCGGGCCGGATCGTGCAGCCGTGCTGCGGGAGCGACCAGGGCGGCGCGCGATGGTACCTTGCGCCAGGCCTTGCCGGTCAGCAGGTGGCTGCCGGTCACCCGTTTGGTGGCGATGATGAGGTACACCCCGCCCAGGATCGGACACCAGCGCTGTCCGACGGCATCCATCCAGGCCATGCGCTGGACCCAGCGCTCGCTGCGCCAGGTGGGGGTCCAGCCGGCAAAACGCTGAAGCTGGATTTCAAAACCCAGAAGATGCAACCAGTCGCGCAGCCGGTAGGGCGCAATCGGCTGCACCGGCCAGTCATGGGGCCCCAGATCCAGCGCCTGGGCCTGGCTGCGACGCAGACGCCAGCCCCAGGCACTCCAGGGATTGAGGCCGGTGATGAACACCTGGCCCTCCGGAATCAGCACGCGTTCGACCTCCCTCAGGCAGGCATGCGGGTCGGCCGAGCGTTCCAGCGTGTGGGGCAACACAACCAGGTCCAGCGACTCGGCCGACCAGGGCCAGGCACGGCTGTCAAAGCCCAGATCTGCATCGGGCACCTGGTGTTCAAACTCCAGAGCCGCCCGCCAGCGGTGCGGCATGCGATTGCTGGCCAGGGCGTCGAAACCCACGCCACCGGCCTGCAAGGCATGGTAACCAAACACATCGGCCAGGCAGTCCTGGGCATGCTGGTGTTCCCAGGCCAGCAAGCGCTGCAGCGTGGGTTCACCCAGGGCCTGCAGCCAGGGCTGGGGGGGCGAGGGGCTTTCTATAATCTGACGCGCCATGCAATTGACTCCACTGCCCGCTTTTGCCGACAACTACATCTGGCTGCTGGAACATCA
>Ga0255192_1000112_pt1 | contig 16494 bp, 11 predicted proteins | sample Miss_Miss_RepC_8_2_FD_189950 | JGI IMG/M metagenome (GOLD analysis project Ga0255192, IMG submission 189950) | Freshwater microbial communities from Mississippi River, Louisiana, United States - Miss_Miss_RepC_8h | ecosystem: Environmental > Aquatic > Freshwater > River | place: USA: Louisiana...
CCCGAGCAGGCGGTGTCCCTCTTCAAGCCAGGCCTGCCCATGCAGGCCCAGCTGGCCGGCAGCGATCAAACGCTCAAGGGCCGCGTTCGCGAGGTGGGCGCCAGCGCCGATCCGCTCACACGCACCTTCACCGTCAAGCTGGCGCTGGACGCGTCCGAGCGCTTGCCGCTGGGCGCCACCGTCAATGTGCTCTCGCCCGTTCAGGCCCGGGCCGCTGCCCAGGCGATCCAGCTGCCGACCACCGCACTGCGCCAGGAAGGCGATGGCACCGCGGTCTGGGTGCTGGACGAAGCCAGCATGACCGTTCAGCCGCAGAAAGTGACGCTGGGCCCGGTACAGGCCCAGCAGGTGGCCATTGCTTCTGGCCTGCAGCCTGGCCAAAAAGTGGTGGTGGCCGGGGTGCATGTGCTCTCGCCTGGCCAGAAGGTCAGCCTGTACAAGCCATCGGCAGCAGCAGCGCAGTGAGGCCCGCATGAGTCATCAGAAGGGCAAATTCAACCTCTCGCGCTGGGCGCTGGAGCACCCGGCACTGACGCGCTACCTCATGGTGGCGCTGATGGTACTGGGCGTGGCGGCCTACTTTCAGCTGGGTCAGGACGAGGACCCGCCGTTCACCTTCCGCGCCATGGTGGTGCGCAGCTACTGGCCCGGCGCGACAGCGCAGCAGGTGGCCGAGCAGGTGACCGACAAGATCGAGCGCACCCTGCAGGAAGTCCCGTACGCCGACAAGATCCGCAGCTACTCCAAGCCAGGGGAGTCGCTGATCATTTTCCAGCTCAAGGACTCCTCGCCTCCGGGCGAGGTGCCCCAGGTCTGGTACACCGTGCGCAAAAAGGTGGGGGACATGCGATCCACCTTGCCGCAGGGCGTGTTGGGGCCGTTCTTCAACGATGAATTCGGCGATGTGTTTGGCGTGATTTACGCCCTGAGCGGTGAGGGCTACAGCCCGGCCGAACTCAAGCTGGAAGCCGACCGCGTTCGTCAGCGCCTGCTGCGTGTGCCCGATGTGGCCAAGGTGGAGCTTTTTGGCGTGCAGGACGAGAAGGTGTTCATCGAAATCTCGCACCGCAAGCTTGCCCAGATGGGCCTGGACATGGGCTCGGTGCTGGCGCAGCTCAACCAGCAAAACGCGGTGGAGTCGGCGGGCACGGTGCTGTCCTCGCAGGACGTGGTGCAGGTGCGCGTGGCCGGTCAGTTCCGTGCGCTCGATGATTTGCGTGCCCTGCCGATCCGCGGCGCCTCGGGGGCGCAGCTGCGGCTGGGCGATTTGGCCAACATCACCCGTGGCTATGTGGACCCGCCTTCGGTCAAGGTGCGCCACGAGGGCCAGGAGGTGATCGCGCTGGGCGTGAGCATGGCCAAAGGCGGCGACATCATCGCGCTGGGAGAGGCCCTGCAGCAGGCCGCCCGGCAGATTGAAGCCACCTTGCCCGCAGGCCTGAACCTGCGCCAGGTGCAGGACCAGCCGCGGGCCGTGTCCCAGTCGGTCGGTGAATTCGTCAAGGTGCTGATCGAAGCAGTCGTCATTGTGCTGGCGGTCAGTTTCCTGTCGCTGGGTCTGCACAAGCGCCCGCACACCGACGCCCCGGTCTGGCAGTTCTGGCGCCGCTGGGTGCTGGATGTTCGCCCGGGTCTGGTGGTGGGGATCACCATTCCGCTGGTGCTGGCCGTGACCTTCCTGGCCATGCATTACTTTGGCATCGGGCTGCACAAGATTTCCCTGGGCTCGCTCATCATTGCGCTGGGTCTGCTGGTGGACGACGCGATCATCGCGGTGGAAATGATGGTGCGAAAGATGGAGGAGGGCTACGACAAGTTCCGTGCGGCCACCTTCGCCTATGAGCTGACTGCCATGCCCATGCTCACCGGCACGCTGATCACGGCGGCAGGCTTTCTGCCGATTGGCATCGCCAAATCCACCGTGGGCGAATACACCTTCGCCATCTTTGCGGTGACGGTGATCGCACTACTGGTCAGCTGGGTGGCTTCGGTCTACTTTGTGCCTTACCTGGGTGCCTTGCTGCTGCGCAAACCGGCGTATCTGGAGCAGCACCATGCGCCCCAGGACCACGAGCGCGCCGAGCTGTTCGACACCCCGTTCTACCGCCGCTTTCGGGCCTGGGTGACCTGGTGCGTCACGCACCGCTGGAAAACGATTGGCATCACCATTGCCCTGTTTGTGCTGGGTTTGGTGGGCATGGGCAAGGTGCAGCAGCAGTTCTTCCCGGATTCAAGCCGTCCCGAAATTCTGGTCGACCTGTGGTTGCCCGAAGGCTCGCCCTATGCGGCCAGCGAAGAGGTCGCCCGCCGCGTTGAAAAACGGCTGGCGCAGGAAGACGGCATCCGTTCGGTCACCACCTGGGTGGGCTCCGGGGTGCCGCGCTTTTACCTGCCGCTGGACCAGGTGTTTCCGCAGACCAACGTCTCGCAATTGATCGTGCTGCCGCAGGACCTCAAGACCCGGGAAGCATTGCTGACCCGGCTGCCGACGCTGTTGGCGCAGGAGTTTCCGGAGGTGCGTGTGCGCGTGAAACTGCTGCCCAACGGGCCGCCGGTGCCTTATCCGGTGCAGTTCCGCGTGGTCGGCGCCGATCCGCGGCAGCTGCGCGAGCGCGCCGATGAGGTCAAGGCGGTGATGCGCCAGAGCCCCAACACCCGTGGTGTCAACGACAACTGGAACGAATCGGTCAAGTCGGTTCGTCTGAACGTGGACCAGGCCAAGGCCCGAGCCCTGGGGGTGAGCAGCCAGGCGATTGCCCAGGCCTCGCGCACCTTGCTGCTGGGCACGCCGGTCGGCCAGTTTCGGGAAGGAGACAAGCTGATCGACATCGTGTTGCGCCAGCCGCTGGAAGAACGCGACGCGCTCACCGATCTGGCTCAGGCCTATGTGCCCACAGCCTCGGGCAAGGCCATTCCCTTGCTGCAGATCGCCACCCCCACCCTGGGCTGGGAACCGGGCGTGATGTGGCGCGAGGGCCGCCAGTACGCCATCACCGTGCAGTCCGACATCGTGCAGGGCCTGCAGGGCGCCACCGTGACAGCCGAACTGCTGCCAGCGCTGCGCAAGCTCGAAGCGCTCTGGGCCTCCCAGGGCCTGGTGGATTACCGCATCGAGGTGGCGGGGGCCGTGGAAGAGAGCTCCAAAGGCTCGGCTTCGATTGCCGCAGGCATGCCGCTGATGCTGTTCATCACCTTCACCTTGCTCATGCTGCAACTGCAAAGCTTCAGCCGCGCCATGCTGGTGTTCCTGACCGGCCCGCTGGGCATGGCGGGCGTGGCCGGGGCCTTGCTGGTGCTGGGCCGTCCCTTCGGTTTTGTCGCTTTGCTGGGCGTGATTGCGCTGATGGGCATGATCCAGCGCAATTCGGTGATCCTGATCGATCAGATCGAGCAGGAGCGGGCCAGCGGCATGCCCGATTGGCAGGCGATCGTCGAGTCGGCCGTGCGCCGTTTGCGCCCGATCGTGCTGACCGCGGCGGCGGCCGTGCTGGCCATGATCCCGCTCTCGCGTAGCGTGTTCTGGGGCCCGATGGCGGTGGCCATCATGGGCGGGCTGATCGTGGCCACGGCGCTGACCTTGCTGGCCTTGCCGGCCATGTATGCGGCCTGGTTCAAGGTTTCCCGGCCAGGGGATGCGCCCCGGCCGGCCTGACCCCTGCCGCAAAGGGGAAAACCAGCACCTCCAGACTGGCAAAGCCGCTGTCTGGAGCGGCTAAAATAGCGAGTTGACCAATTTCACGCGGGTGGTCGGGAACAACCTGTCCACCCGTTTTGTTTGGACCCGCGCGGGTGGCGAAATTGGTAGACGCACCAGGTTTAGGTCCTGACGCCAGCAATGGTGTGGGGGTTCGAGTCCCCCCCCGCGCACCAGACGCACGCTTTCGGGCCTGCGACCCTTTAACTCTGTGAGAACACCATGACTGTGACCGTTGAAACCCTGGAAAAGCTCGAGCGCAAGATCACGCTGACCGTGCCCGTGACCACCATCCAGACCGAAGTCGATGCCCGTCTGAAGAAGCTGGCCCGCACCGTCAAGATGGACGGTTTCCGTCCCGGCAAGGTGCCGATGAACGTGGTGGCTCAGCGCTACGGCTATTCCGTGCAGTACGAAGTGCTCAACGACAAGGTGGGTGAAGCCTTCGCCCAGGCCGCCAACGAAGCCAAGGTGCGCGTGGCCGGCCAGCCCCGCATCAGCGAAAAGGAAGGCGCGCCCGAGGGCGAGCTGACCTTCGACGCCGTTTTTGAGGTCTACCCCGACGTCAAACTGGCCGATCTGTCCAGCATCGAGCTCGAAAAAGTGACCGCCCAGGTCAGCGACGAAGCCATCGACAAGACCATCGAGATCCTGCGCAAGCAGCGCCGCACCTTCGCCCAGCGTGGTCTGGGTGACGCCGCTGTGGACGGCGATCGTGTGACCATCGACTTCGAAGGCAAGATCGACGGCGAACCCTTTGCCGGTGGCAAGGCTGAAGACTTCCAGTTCCTGGTGGGCGAAGGCCAGATGCTCAAGGAATTCGAAGACGCCGTGCGTGGCATGAAGTCTGGCGAAAGCAAGACCTTCCCCCTGGCTTTCCCCGAGGACTACCACGGCAAGGACGTGGCCGGCAAGACGGCCGATTTCCTGGTGACCGTCAAGAAAATCGAAGCCGCTCACCTGCCTGAAGTCAACGAAGCCCTGGCCAAGTCCCTGGGCATCGCCGACGCGACGGTGGAAGGCCTGCGCGCCGACATCCGCAAGAACCTGGAGCGTGAAGTCAAGTTCCGCCTGCTGTCGCGCAACAAGGCTGCCGCCATGGAAGCCCTGGTGACCAAGGCCGAGCTGGACCTGCCCCAGTCCATCGTGCAATCCGAAGTGGACCGCCTCAAGGATGGCGCCCGTGCCGACCTCAAGCAGCGCGGCATCAAGGACGCCGACAAGGCCCCGATTCCCGACGACATCTTCCGTCCCCAGGCCGAGCAGCGCGTGCGCCTGGGCCTGGTGGTGGCCGAAGTGGTCAAGGCCAATGACCTGCACGCCAAGCCCGAGCAGATCCGCGCCCACATCGAAGAAATGGCCGCCAGCTACGAGCGTCCGGAAGACGTGACCCGCTGGTACTACAGCGACAACCAGCGCCTGGCCGAAGTCGAAGCCGTGGTGATCGAGAGCAACGTGGCCGAGTTTGTGCTGTCCAAGGCCAAGGTGACCGAGAAGGCCATTTCCTTCGAAGAACTGATGGGTCAGGCCTGATCTTTTTCTGACCTTGCGCGCATGGGGCTTGTTGTTCGCGCAACAAGCCCCATGTTGCTGGAGGCGGACAATAAACGGGTTAAAGTAGCCGCTGCATAGACGGAGTTGACATGAGCGCATTGGAAACACAAGCCTTGGGCATGGTCCCCATGGTGATCGAAACATCGGGCCGCGGTGAGCGCGCCTACGACATCTATTCCCGTCTGCTCAAGGAGCGGGTGGTGTTTCTGGTCGGTGAGGTCAATGACCACATGGCCAACCTCGTGATCGCCCAGTTGCTGTTCCTGGAGAGTGAAAATCCCGAAAAGGACATTTCGCTCTACATCAACTCGCCCGGTGGTTCGGTGAGCGCCGGCATGGCGATCTACGACACGATGAACTTCATCAAGCCCGATGTGTCCACGCTGTGCATGGGCATGGCCGCCAGCATGGGCGCGTTTCTGCTGTCTTCGGGCGCCAAGGGCAAGCGTTTTTCGCTGCCCAACTCCAAGGTCATGATTCACCAGCCGCTGGGCGGCGCGCGCGGTCAGGCCACCGAAATCGAGATTGCTGCCCGCGAAATCATCAAGACCCGCGAGCAGCTCAACAAGATCCTGGCCGAGAACACCGGTCAGCCGCTGGACCGGATCGAAAACGACACCGAGCGCGATTACTACCTGTCGGCCGCAGAAGCCAAGGACTACGGCCTGGTGGACCAGGTGATCGCCAAGCGCCCCTGATACGGGTTTTCTGCCAAACGGCGTTGACCGGGCGCGGTCAGCGCCGTTTTTCTTTCGTTATCATTGACGCATCACCGATTTCAAGGCTTTTTCATGCCCGATAAAAAAGGCTCCAGCACCGAAAAAAACCTCTACTGCTCTTTCTGCGGCAAGAGCCAGCACGAGGTCAAGAAGCTGATTGCCGGTCCTTCGGTGTTCATTTGCGACGAATGCATTGACCTGTGCAATGACATCATTCGCGACGAAGTCTCTCAAGACGATGTCGGGCAGGCCACGCGCGACGGTCTGCCGACGCCGTCTGACCTCAAGTCCAACCTCGACAACTACGTGATCGGCCAGGAAAAGGCCAAGCGCAGCCTGGCGGTGGCGGTCTACAACCACTACAAGCGCCTCAAGCACAAGGACGCAGCGGTCAAGGACGAGGTGGAGCTGGCCAAGAGCAACATCTTGCTGATCGGCCCGACCGGTTCGGGCAAGACCCTGCTGGCGCAGACCATGGCCCGCATGCTCGATGTGCCATTTGTGATGGCCGACGCCACCACGCTGACTGAAGCCGGTTATGTGGGTGAAGACGTCGAAAACATCGTGGCCAAGCTGCTGCAGACCTGCAACTACGACGTCGAGCGGGCCCAGCGCGGCATCGTCTACATCGATGAAATCGACAAGATCACCCGCAAGTCGGACAACCCCTCGATCACCCGCGACGTGTCGGGCGAGGGCGTCCAGCAGGCGCTGCTCAAGCTGATCGAAGGCACCATGGCCAGCGTGCCCCCGCAGGGCGGGCGCAAGCACCCCAACCAGGATTTCCTGCAGATCGACACGACCAACATCCTGTTCATCTGTGGCGGTGCCTTTGCCGGTCTGGAAAAGGTGATTGAAAACCGAACCGAAGCCGGTGGCATCGGCTTTGGCGCCACGGTCAAGAGCAAGAAACAGCGCTCGCTGACCGAAATGTTCAACGAAGTCGAGCCGGAAGATCTGATCAAGTACGGTCTGATCCCCGAACTGGTGGGCCGTCTGCCGGTGGTGGCCACGCTGGCCGAGCTGACCGAGGACGCGCTGGTGCAGATCCTGACCGAGCCGCGCAATGCCGTGGTCAAGCAGTTTGCCAAGCTGCTGGCCATGGAGGGCGTGGAACTCGAAGTGCGCGCCAACGCCTTGCACGCGATTGCCCGCAAGGCGATTGCCCGCAAGACCGGTGCACGGGGCCTGCGCTCCATCCTGGAGCAGGCCCTGATCGACACCATGTTCGATCTGCCCAATCTGAGCAATGTTGAAAAAGTGGTGGTGGACGAGTCCACCATCGAAGAAAACAAGGCGCCGCTGCTGGTTTACCAGGAGTCGGCGAAGCAGGCCTGAGGCATTTTCCGCTCGCGCCCATGAATAACCCTCAACTTTGCTTGGTTGAAATTGGCGCTTTCGGGTCGATATGTCCATGAAATCCTGAGGGAATACCATGTCCGGACACACCCCGTTGCCTTCTACCCCGATCGACCTGCCCATGCTCCCCCTGCGGGATGTGGTGGTCTTTCCCCACATGGTGATCCCGCTTTTCGTGGGTCGCCCCAAGAGCATCAAGGCGCTCGAATCGGCGATGTCCAGCGACCGCCGCATCATGCTGGTCGCGCAGAAAACCGCAGCCAAGGACGAGCCCGATGCTTCCGACATGTTCGACGTCGGTTGCGTGTCGACCATCCTGCAGATGCTCAAGCTGCCTGACGGTACCGTGAAGGTGCTGGTGGAGGGGCAGCAACGTGCCCAGGTGCAGCAGATCACCGACGGTGAAGCCCATTTCGTGGCCAGTGTTCTGCCGGTGGACCCGCAAACTGAGCAAGGCACGCAGGACGCCAGCGAAATCGAGGCCCTGCGCCGCGCCGTAATGCAGCAGTTTGACCAGTACGTCAAACTCAACAAGAAGATTCCACCGGAAATCCTGACCTCGATTTCCAGCATCGACGACCCCGGTCGCCTGGCCGATACGATTGCCGCCCACCTGCCGCTCAAGCTCGAGAACAAGCAGGCGGTGCTCGACCTCTCCCCCATCCGTGACCGTCTGGAAAACCTGTTCGCTCAGCTCGAGCGCGAGGTGGACATTCTCAATGTGGACAAGCGCATCCGCAGCCGCGTGAAGCGCCAGATGGAGAAGAACCAGCGAGACTTCTACCTCAACGAGCAGGTCAAGGCCATCCAGAAGGAGCTCGGTGAGGGAGAAGAGGGCGCCGACATCGAAGAGATCGAGAAAAAGATCAAGTCGGCCAAGATGCCCGCCGAAGCCCGCAAAAAGGCCGAAGCCGAGCTCAAGAAGCTCAAGCTCATGTCGCCCATGTCTGCCGAGGCGACCGTGGTGCGCAACTACATCGACGTGCTGACTGGCCTGCCCTGGAGCAAGAAGACCAAGATCAAGCACGACCTGACCAACGCCGAGTCGGTGCTCAACCAGGACCATTTCGGGCTGGAAAAGGTCAAGGACCGCATCCTTGAATACCTTGCTGTGCAGCAGCGCGTGGACAAGGTCAAGGCGCCTATTCTGTGCCTGGTGGGCCCTCCGGGTGTGGGCAAAACCTCGCTGGGGCAGTCGATTGCCAAGGCCACCGGCCGCAAGTACGTGCGCATGGCCCTGGGCGGCATGCGCGACGAGGCCGAGATCCGTGGTCACCGCCGCACCTACATCGGTGCCATGCCGGGCAAGGTGCTGCAAAGCCTGACCAAGGTCGGCACGCGCAACCCGCTGTTCCTGCTTGACGAAATCGACAAGCTGGGCATGGACTTCCGCGGTGACCCTTCCAGCGCCTTGCTGGAAGTGCTGGACCCCGAGCAAAACCACACCTTTGCCGACCATTACGTCGAAGTGGACTACGACCTGTCGGACGTGATGTTCGTGGCGACCTCCAACTCGATGAACATCCCTCCGGCCCTGCTCGACCGCATGGAAGTGATCCGCCTGTCGGGTTACACCGAAGACGAGAAGGCCAACATCGCCATGCGCTATCTGCTGCCCAAGCAGATGGAAAACAACGGCATCAAGCCCGAAGAGCTGGCCGTGAGCGAAGAGGCCATTCGCGATGTGGTGCGTTACTACACCCGCGAAGCCGGTGTGCGTTCCCTGGAGCGTGAACTCTCCAAGATCTGCCGCAAGGTGGTCAAGGGTCTGCTGCTCAAGCAGATGAAGCCCCAGGTTCAGGTCACGGCCGAGAACCTCAACGAATTCCTGGGCGTGCGCAAGTACACCTACGGCCGCGCCGAGCAGAAAAACCAGGTCGGTCAGGTGGTCGGTCTGGCCTGGACCGAGGTGGGGGGCGATCTGCTGACCATCGAGGCCGCGCTCATGCCTGGCAAGGGCGTCATCACCCGCACCGGTTCGCTGGGCGATGTGATGAAGGAATCGGTGGAAGCTGCACGCACCGTGGTGCGCAGCCGCTCGCGTCTGCTGGGCATCAAGGACGAGACCTTCGACAAGAAAGACCTGCACATCCACGTGCCCGATGGCGCCACCCCCAAGGATGGCCCGAGTGCAGGTGCCGCCATGACCACGGCCATGGTGTCGGCCATGACGGGCATCCCGGTGCGCGCCGATGTGGCCATGACGGGCGAGATCACGCTGCGCGGTGAGGTCACAGCCATTGGCGGCCTCAAGGAAAAGCTGCTGGCGGCCTTGCGTGGCGGCATCAAGACGGCGTTGATCCCTGAAGACAACGTCAAGGATCTGCAGGACATTCCTGAAAACGTCAAGAACGGCCTGGAGATCGTGCCGGTCAAGTGGATTGACCAGGTGCTCGACATTGCGCTGGAGTCCAAGCCTGTTGCGCTGACCGAAGAGGAGATCAGCGCGGCGATGGCAGCGGCCACCCCGGTGCAGGAAAAGGAAGCGGTCAAGCACTGAGCAGGGTGTGGGTCGTGACGTGGCCGGATAAAATTTCGGCTATAATTTGAGTCTTGCAGCAAGCGCCCAGCACTTGCTGCACATGCGGGATTAGCTCAGTTGGTAGAGCGATACCTTGCCAAGGTATAGGTCGAGAGTTCGAGCCTCTTATCCCGCTCCAGACATCGGAAGAACACCAAACTCTTCCAAACAAAAAGGGAAGCACCAGCTTCCCTTTTTTGTCCGGAACACGGCGCGGTAGCAAAGCGGTTATGCACCGGATTGCAAATCCGTGTAGGTCGGTTCGACTCCGGCCCGCGCCTCCAGTTCAGGTCTGCAGTGGTGTACAATGCAGACCCATGCGGGATTAGCTCAGTTGGTAGAGCGATACCTTGCCAAGGTATAGGTCGAGAGTTCGAGCCTCTTATCCCGCTCCACATTTTTGAAAGAGTGACCAGACTCTTTCAGCAAAAGGGAAGCATCCGCTTCCCTTTTTTGTGAACAAGGCGCGGTAGCAAAGCGGTTATGCACCGGATTGCAAATCCGTGTAGGTCGGTTCGACTCCGGCCCGCGCCTCCACATCGGGCCACTGCGGTTTGTGCAGTGGCCTTTTTTGTGGCCTGATGTGCCTGCAAGCGGTGTCTGCCGCCGTGATTTGCGCAGGAGTCAGGGCACAATACCCCACATGCCCCGATGGTGAAACTGGTAGACACATCGGACTTAAAATCCGCTGCTTCCTGAAAAGGGGCGTGGGGGTTCGATTCCCCCTCGGGGCACCACTATCCATGCGGCTTCCAAGACCTTCCATGTCGACGAGCTGCATTTTTTTATTTAGGGCGTTGCACAGTCGTTGCACAAAATAATTTTGGACTGTATGATTTGCGTAACGAAAATTGCTGAAATTTTCAGCAGTTGAGGTTGTGCAATGCCCCAAAAATCAGAAAACACAGTCCATATCCTCGAAGGCAAAGCGACTCTCTACAAACGAGAGGGATCACCGTTTTGGTCAGTGCGATACAAGGCGTATGGCAAGTGGGAGCGTCAGACCACGAAGACAGACCTGCTCGATGAAGCGAAAGAGAAGGCTGTCGATATCGTCATGAACGCACTGTTCCGCGAAAAGAACGATTTACCCGTAGTCAGCAAACGCTTCAAGTCAGTGGCGAAACTCGCTGTGCATCGCATGGAAGATTTGCAGAAGGCGAATCAAGGCAAGGCGACATACAAGACCTACATTCAAGCAATCAATCGCTATCTGATCCCATTCTTGGGCAATCACAATGTGGATCGCATCGATGGTGGTGTCTTGCATGAGTTCGACAAGTGGCGCATCGTCGAAATGGGAAAAGTCCCAAGCGCAAGCGTCATCAACAACCACAACTCAGCACTGAATCGAGTGTTCGATGAGGCTATAGAGCGTGGGTACATGTCGAAGCATCAGGTGCCAATGCTCCGCAACGATGGCGTCAAGTCTGAAAAGCGACCCACGATCACAGTTGATGAGTACACGACATTGCATCGTGGGCTTGGCAAGTGGGTCAAAGATGCAAGGAAGGGCAACGAAACAACATTGCGTCATGTTTTGCGTGACTACATCTTGATCCTTGCACACACAGGCATCAGACCTGGAACTGAAGCCATGAATTTGAAATGGCACTCTGTGTATTTCTTCGAGACTAAGGATGGCAAGTTCTTGGGCATCACGGTCAATGGCAAAACTGGTGAGCGTCATGTGACTGTTCGTCATGGCGCTATCAGATATTTCGACAGACTTCGCAAGATGAACCCTCAATGGGCAGACTTGTCATTCGAGGATTTCTTGAAGAAGCGTGTGAATCAGTATGTCTTCAGAGTCAAGGGCGAGGATCGAAGTGGCAAGGTCATGTGGAAAGACATGACCACGACCTTTGGTCGCATGTTCACAAGGTACTTGGAGAGGGTGGGGCTGTTGCTCGACAAATCGACAGGAAAGCCACGAACGCTGTACAGCCTTCGACACATGTACGCCACCTTTGCACTTACCTACGACCGTATGACGGTCTACACGCTTGCAAGGCACATGGGGACAAGCGTCAAGATGATCGAGGACCACTATGGTCAGTTGCTCTTGCGTGACAAGGCAGCGCAGATCGCGGGCAGCAAAGACTTGGCGAAGAGGGAGCAGAAAGAACGTTCCCTTGCGACGAAGAAAGCGCCTAGGACCTGAATGAAGCCCCTATGAGCGTCTTTCTGCTCAAGTTGAGAGTAGGGCACTAGACGCAAAAAACACGCTCAAAGGCGTGTGTAGGGACGGTCTGCTGTAACCGTCAAAAGTATTGACGTTTGATATTACTGGTTAAATAAAAAAATCTCGCAGATTTCTCTGCGAGATTTATGTGCATTGCATTAATCATGCGTTCTGTTTTGTTTGAGCAATTTCATAATGTAGCTTGCTTTCGTCATCAATGAATTGACTGACTGTCTCGATGCTTTGATTTTTGAAAACCTCCGCAGCAAGAATTTTGCAGATTTTGTGATATGCATCTTTGCTCAAGTGAAAAGCACGATATCCCGTAAACATACTGCTTCCGCTCCAGTGACCGAGAATCATCATTTCACCTGTCGTGTCGTCCCCGTAGATTTCTTCTGTCCACTCAATTTTAGTGTTAGAGTAACCCTTCATATTTCGATCAACATTTTTAACAAAATGTTCGAATTCATTGTTGATCGCTTCTTTAGCTTCATTCACTTTCTTTTGACCTTCAGATTTGACACTCTGAAGACCACCGCGATCAGTGAAATATGCTGAGAGATTTGCAGCAGTGATGTTGTCATTGAATGCTGCTTGCAGTGCCTTGCTGTAGTTGTGTGCAGTCTGTCGATTAGCGCCGACAACCCAGCGAACGAGCATTGTGAGCGCATTCGAATTCTTCTGAGTCTTAATGTTCTTCTTGAGACTCAGTTGATTTCGAAGCTCTTTCAAGATCGAATCACGATAATCGCTGATGTTTATTTGAATTGCGAGTGCATAAATTTTCGACAAAACTTCATAAAGTGCTTTTCGACCGCCCTCGACAAATTGAGTTTGATAATTGTCATGCTCAATCGTGATTGATTCAGCAGCATTCACAATCGCAGCAATTTCTTTATCTTTATCAAAAATTGCCATGGGTTTAAGGGTTGCGGCATCGATGTTATTTGATGGCAATTGAGTGAAAGAAATTTGGTTCTTCACTGCAGCGTCAAAATTATTGACGGTTGTAGAAGTTGCATTGTAAGAAGCAACGGGAATCATAGAGGTTTGAGTGGTGATTTGCATATTTTGCTTTCAGTTGATTAAGGAATTGTTGACTCGCTTTCATTTACTGCTCATCAACAAGACATATAGTACCTCTACCTGATTAAAAAATAGGCAGAAACAAATTAGATGCAAATTAGTTGATATGATTGTTGAATGAAGAATCACTTCCTTGCTATCCATCCCCTCATTGGTACAAAGACCAAACCTGCACCTTTGCATCTTCAGCAGCGAAGCGTGTTTTACTGGTGGTGGGCGTACTTGAAAAAGAATACTGAATACCTACAATGTTGCGAGACTGAAGGTAAGGGCGCGCTTTCAGCCATCTACGCAGACTTTGGGGATGTGAGAGGAGATGAGTTCAGGTCGTGGTGGGGAGGCTCTTTTCAGCGTGGTGCCTACCTCTTTGCCGAGCGTCAATCTGATTTGACCGTCAAAACTATTGACGGTCCCAATGACCTTAGTGGCATATGGAATGACGAAACACTTGTGGTTGCCGTCAATCTCACAATTGGGCGTCGCAAATTGCAAAGCATGTTCGCCAAACTGCTCCAGCGCGAGGAAACGGGACACAACGGCAAAAGAGGGCGCAAAGCAATGGGCAAGGTGGCAAGCACGGCACGCTACCCCTTGCACCGTAACTTCAGCGTTCACAACCTCAAGCGAATGTTGGTGGTCTATGACGCCGTCACTGCGAATGAGAAATTGCCGAAGAGCGAACGTAAACCCTTGTGGGCTATCGGAGAGACGCTGAAGCTGGTGCCATCAGCAATGCCAAGTCGTGATGACAACAAATATGACACTCGCATGAAGCACAACACCATGACCATGACGGTCAGTCGCTATGCGAATGCTGCACGGTCAATCATCGCCAATACCTCAAAGGGGCAATTCCCAAACAGCGATGATTGACCGTCAATAGTTTTGACGGTTAGGCAAGCAACTCAACAGCCTTGCGCATCATTGATGGGTTTACATCGATGTATTTTTGCGTGACAGCTAGTGACCTATGACCTGCCAACTCCATCAAGACTCGGACCGAAACGCCCATGTTCGCCAAGTTCGTGATGAATGAACGGCGTGAACTGTGACTGGATGCGCCCGTGATGCCTGCACCCCTGTAGATGTAATGGAAGTGCTGCGCAAGCGTGGACGAAGTGAACCCGCGATTGGGCTCTTTCTGAGTGGTGAACAAAGCACGATTTGTGTCGGTCATTGTTACTGCCAACAAATCTTTCAACTTGAAACGGGTTTGCAGGTAGTTCTTGATTTCTTCCTGTGCTTTTTCAGACAGAACGACAGTCCTGCCCCGTGACCCTTTCGTCTGTTCTGCGGAGAGTCGAATCTCATCAACGATTTCGCCTGTGGGTGTCAGCACATCACACAGACGCAGGGCAGCGAGTTCGCCCACTCGCATGCCTGTTGCGTTGAGAACCACGAACATGGCGCGGTTGCGTGTGCTGTGCTTGCGTGATGCGATGTAGAGCAGGACTTTACGGACTTCTTTGTCTGTCAGAACTTTTGCTTGTGCCATGTGCGATTTCCTTACGAATCAAATATTTAGTGCAAATCAGTTTGCTCCCATTTGATTCGGTCGGACAAGCCTTCAGGCGAAATTCTGGATTCCTAAAAAATTCAATGACTTAGCTCGAAACCAATGGAAATCAATATTTGCTTTGATTTCTGGATCAGAGCGTTGGGGACGCTGAGACATGCTTCGTATTGTGGGTCTGTAGATATGCGCTTGTGCGTGGATCTGACAGGTCCTGTCGTGTCAGCATGTTTGCCCTGCCTCTGCGCTAGCTGACCTGTTCATGCGCTGTGATTGCTAGCGCAGCCCCGAGACTTGCATGAATCCGTCTGCCTCATGCAACACCATGGGCACATGTTCAATGCTGACCATGCTCATTGATTGCGGTCTTTCAGAAAAAGACATGGCTACGCTATTAAAGGATCAACAGACCCCTTTCACCTCATCGATAGGAGCAATCACTCAGCAGTCGATGGGGAACATGTAGGCAGAAGAACATTCATCCAATCAATGTTCTCCCTGTTTGCGAACAGTGCGTTCTTAGTTGTATAGCCAACCCATCCATGATCCCTATATGGTTTGACTACGACCTGATGACCGCCGAACGGCGCATCAGCCCACATTGCTTTGACCTTGGACTCGACCACATCGAAGCGATCCTGGCTGACTCCCAGCAGGCAGTGGTAGTGAGGTTTTTGCCCATCATTCAGTCCTTCAAGAATGGGGACGAAGAACAGTCTTCCTCGTCGATTCCCATAGAGTGACTTGTCCAACTTCCACTTGAAATACCTCATGCTGCCGTGAAGAAGTTCAAGCACATCAGGATGATTCAAGGTCTTGGAAATGTTGCCTTTGTGCAATGCACGCCAAAGGTGCTGAATGTCAAAGGTCAGCGTCAGTGCGTGGGTGATGTGATGCTCATGCGTCATTGCCCATGCCTCTTGTTCATCTCGAAATTTATTGATCCGTGATGTGAAGTCTTGTTGAAGTTGGTCAGATAGGGTGGTCATAAATTTATTTATGCCAATCCAGCCAAAATCAAATATTTCCACAAGCAAACCAAACAGCACGGACTAGGAATCCAGAAGGCATGGCAATAGGCTCGATTTCACTCAACTACAGATGAAGGAGATTGAAATGACCGCACTGCTTGCAAGTTTGAAGATGGTCAATGCAAAGCGTCAGAACCTTGCTGACCCTATCGAGTTTCGCCGTCAGAAGCTGCTACGAAAAATTGACGAGCAAATCCTGCTCTGTCAGGCTGTTCAAAATGGAACAGCCTATGTCGTCAAGCGTCAGCGTAAGGTGACGGATGAGGTAACAGGTGATGTTCGATCTATCAGTGTTGAACGAGCAGTGCGTCCGATGTGGTTCACTTCAAGTAATGGCAAGAAAGTACTGCAGTTGCGCTATGGATCGAAAGTCATTGAGCCCATGAAAGGCAAAAATGGCATCGAAATTTCCGACGATCAATCTTTGCTTGGGGTCTTGCAGATTGTTCGCAGTGCTGTAGAGGCAGGTGAACTCGATGTTCAAATTGGAACAGCAAGTGATGTGGTGAAGGCTCGGTTCAAGAAGTGAAGAGGGCATGTGGGCTAAATACTCACATGCGTTTTTCAGAATTTCAAAACGGACTTCAAAACTTTAAGGTCGCCGTTAGACTCAAGACTAACGGCGGTAGCCAGACTGTTAGGACTATGGTTAGTGCGGAGTCAATGGCTCAGGTGCAGCTCATAGTGCGGCATGTCTTTGGCAAAGAGGCGTTGGTCAGCATTAATCAAATCTCAATGCGTGAAGATGTGGCTGAAGAAACGAAGATTTTGAGTCCGCAGGAGCTACAGGTGAAATCGCTTGCCGATCAAGCCAAACGACTTAACCAGC
>Ga0255192_1000113_pt1 | contig 16323 bp, 15 predicted proteins | sample Miss_Miss_RepC_8_2_FD_189950 | JGI IMG/M metagenome (GOLD analysis project Ga0255192, IMG submission 189950) | Freshwater microbial communities from Mississippi River, Louisiana, United States - Miss_Miss_RepC_8h | ecosystem: Environmental > Aquatic > Freshwater > River | place: USA: Louisiana...
CATGAGGTCAGCCGGGAGCTTGTGCGGTGCCTCGCCAAGCAGGCTGACCATGACCCGTCCTGCGCCACCGTGCAGAGCAGCTTGCGCGGCCAAAATGGCGGCACCCGTCATGCCCGTCGCCGGGTCCAGGGATTCTCCACCGACGATGGCCACATCGCCATGGCTGCCCTTGTGGCTGGCGTGGTGGCGGGGTGAACTCGATGCCGGAGGGTTGAGCCGGGCCGCGGGCGGATGCCACTCCACGGCCTCAGGGGGCAGCCCGAGGTCTGCCAGCCAGAGCCTGCCGCAGACATCCCGGCCATGCCCCATGAGCAGGCCGGGTTTGAGCCCCAGCATCGTGAGTGTGTGGTCCGCGCGCACCACGTTCGCGAGCGTGTCCAGCGCTTGTCCACTGTCGGCATCCAGTCCGGTCGGCAGGTCAATGGCCAGCACCTGGGCTGGGCTGGCATGGAGCCATTGGATGGCGCGGGCCATGTCAGCTTCGGGGCCGCGTCGGGCACCGATGCCCAGCAGTGCGTCGATGCAAAGGTCCTGTGCGCAGGGTTGGGGCCATTCGGCGGGCAGGCCTTGCACCATGGCGACACCGGCCTGGCGAGCGCGATCGAAGGCTCGCTGGGCGTCTGCGGGCATCTGCCCTGTGTGGCCCAGCAGGTAAACCTGTACAGGCATGCCCCGCAGATGCAATTGCGTGGCGGCCTCCAGGCCATCGCCACCGTTGTTGCCCGGACCCGCCAGCACCCAGACCTGTCGCGCATGGGGCGCCACGGCCAGGGCCAGCTGGGCCGTGGCCAGGCCGGCCAGGTCCATGAGCGGGGTGTCTGACAGGGCTTGGAGTCGGGACTCCAATGCACGCACACCATCTCGGCACCAGACGGGGCTGGCCGAGGTGGCGGGCAGGACGCTTTTCACCATGTTCAGTGCGCCGCTTTACCGAGCGCTGTCTCCACCAGCTGCGCCAATTGCAGCAAGGGATGGTCGTGCAAGGCGCCGTGCCAGAGCATCAGCCCGACTGGCATTTGGTCGGGGCTGTGGCAGGGCAGGGAGATGGCGCATCCGTCCAGAAAGTTGATGGCACTGGGGTTGCGCAGCAACAGGCCATTGATACGGAAGAACGCGTCGTCCCGTTCGGCGCCTGGCGCGACGCTTTCAAGGCTCGGGGCAGTGATGGGCACCGTGGGGGACAGCACGGCATCCACGCCCGCCAGGCGCTCGCTCATGCGCCCGATCCAGTCGGCCCGGCCGCGCTGCAGGTCGATGTATTCGAAGGCTTTCATGTTCGCACCGCGCAGGATGCGGGCTGCGACCCTGGGGTCGTAGCGCTGGCCGTCGCGGGCCAGGAGTTCGCGGTGCCAGGCATAGCTTTCGGCCGGGCTGAACCCGCCGCTGGCATTGAGTGAGGCCAGTTCGTCCATTTCTGGCAGATCCAGCTCGATGATTTGGGCGCCTGCGGCCGACAGGATGTGCAGGCAGCGTTCAAATGCGCGCGTGACCGTGGGGTCCATGCCGTCCAGAAAATAGCGTTTGCAGACCCCCAGGCGATGGTCTTGCAGTGGCCGCTGACCTGGCGGAACCGGGCTGCCCGAGAGGATGGCATGGGCCAGTGTGGCGTCGCGCACGCTGCGGGTCATGGCGCACACCGTGTCCAGGGTTGTGGACAAGGGTAAAACGCCCTGGGTGGGCGTGGTGCGCGCCGTGTTCTTGAAGCCCACGATGCCATTGAGCGCAGCGGGTACCCGGATGGAGCCGCCGGTGTCCGATCCCAGGCCGATGAAAGCGGCACCGGTGGCGACCGACACGGCTGCCCCTGAGCTTGATCCGCCAGGGACATGTCCTGCGCCCTGTCCCGCAGGTCGGTCGTAGCGGCCGTCCCAAGCCTTGGGCGTGCCGTGGTGGGGGTTGTTGCCCACGCCCGAAAAGGCAAATTCGACCATGTGGGTGCGACCGATCAGCCCGGCGCCCGCTGCCCGAAGCCGCGCAATGGCGGGGCAGTCCTGCTGGGCGGCGGGGGCATTGGCCAGCACCAATGATCCGGCGGCGGTGGTCTGGCCTGCCACATCGAACAGGTCCTTGACCGACACACTCAGTCCGGCCAGCGGCCGTTGGGCGATGTGGGCTGCGGCAGCGGTTTGGCTCAGGTCCTCTGGTGTGAGTTTCAGGAAAACCTTGTCACAGTCCGGGCTGCGGGCAATCGACAGGCAGTGCTGGGCCTGTTCGGTGGGGATGGTTTTGCCCTCCAGGATGGCCTGGCGGACGGTGTGCAGATCGGGCTGTGTCATGGGGTGCTGGGGGTGGCTGCGGTCAGGGATATCCCGGGTGCTATAATCCTAAGGCTTTGCGGGTTCGACCCGTGGAGTATTCGCAAACCTGTCCCCACAAGGTGTCGCCTTCGCCACAGAAGGTGATTGTTGGACAGGATTTCAGACCCAACCTTTGGAGCAATACCATGTCCGTTACCATGCGCGAAATGCTGGAAGCCGGTGTCCACTTCGGTCACCAGACCCGCTTCTGGAACCCCAAGATGGCCCCCTTCATTTTCGGCCATCGCAACAAGATCCACATCATCAACCTGGAAAAATCCCTGCCGATGTTCCAGGAGGCGACCAAGTTCGTCAAACAGCTGGCCGCCAATCGCGGCACCATCCTGATGGTGGGCACCAAGCGCCAGGCCCGTGAGCTGCTGGCTGCTGAAGCCCAGCGCGCTGGCATGCCTTACGTTGACCAGCGCTGGCTGGGCGGCATGCTGACCAACTTCAAAACTGTCAAGACTTCCATCAAGCGCCTCAAGGACATGAAGGCCCAGCAGGAAGCCGGTCTGGACAGCCTGAGCAAGAAAGAACAGCTGATGTTCAAGCGCGAGATCGAGAAGCTTGAAAAAGACATCGGCGGCATCCAGGACATGAACACCCTGCCCGACGCCATTTTCGTGATCGATGTCGGCTACCACAAGATCGCCATCGCCGAAGCCAAGAAGCTGGGCATTCCGCTGATCGGTGTGGTGGACTCCAACCACTCGCCTGAAGGCATCGACTACGTGATCCCTGGCAACGACGACTCTGCCAAGGCCGTCGCCCTGTACGCCCGTGGCATCGCTGACGCGATCCTGGAAGGCCGTGCCAACGCCGTGGCCGACGTGGCCAAGGCTGTGGCTGCCGAAGGCACCGACGAATTCGTCGAAGTGTCTGCCTGAGCCCCACAGACTCGGACAAAGGGGCTTGATGAGCCCCTTTTTTTCAACCTGATTTCTTGAATTTGTAGACGGAGAATTTCAAATGGCAGCTATTACCGCAAGCATGGTCGCTGAACTGCGCGCCAAGACCGACGCTCCCATGATGGAGTGCAAGAAGGCCCTGACCGAAGCCGATGGCGATCTGGCCAAAGCCGAAGAGATCCTGCGTGTCAAGCTGGGCACCAAGGCCGGCAAGGCCGCTTCCCGCGTGACCGCTGAAGGCGTGGTCGCCAGCTTTGTGGAAGGCACCACCGGCGCCATGATCGAAGTCAACTGCGAAACCGACTTCGTCACCAAGAACGACAGCTTCCTGGCCCTCGCCAAGGCCGCTGCCGAACTGGCTGCCAAGCACAACCCTGCCGATGTGGAAGCCCTGGGCGCACTGGCTTACAGCCAGGACGGTTTCGGCCCCACGCTGGAAGAAGTCCGCAAGGGCCTGATCGGCAAGATCGGCGAGAACATGAGCTTCCGCCGCTTCAAGCGCGTTTCTGGTGGCGCCAAGCTGGCCACCTACCTGCACGGCACCCGCATTGGCGTGCTGGTCGAGTTCGACGGTGACGAGCAGGCCGCCAAGGATGTGGCCATGCATGTGGCCGCCATGAAGCCCGTGGCCCTGACCAGCGCCGATGTGCCTGCCGAACTGATCGAAAAAGAGCGTGCCGTGGCCACCGCCAAGGCCGCTGAATCCGGCAAGCCTGCCGACATCGCTGCCAAGATGATCGAAGGTTCTGTGCAGAAGTACCTCAAGGAAGTGTCGCTGTTCAACCAGCCTTTCGTGAAGAACGACAAGCAGACCGTCGAGCAGATGCTCAAGGCCGCCAACACCAGCGTCAAGGCGTTCACGCTGTACGTGGTGGGTGAGGGCATCGAGAAGAAGGTCGACGACTTCGCTGCTGAAGTGGCTGCCCAGGTGGCCGCCGCCAAAGGCGCTGCCTGATATCAGGCGATTGCCACACCGCTAAACTAGTCACAAGAACCCACGAACATTCAGGAGAGTTGCCCATGACCCAAGCCAAACCGGCCCACAAGCGCATTTTGCTCAAGTTGTCCGGCGAGGCCCTCATGGGCGACGATCAGTTCGGCATCAACCGTGCCACCATCGAGCGCATGGTGGCTGAGGTGGCGGAAGTCACCCGCCTGGGGGTTGAAGTGGCGGTGGTGATCGGGGGTGGCAACATCTTTCGCGGCGTGGCCGGTGGTGCCGCAGGCATGGACCGCGCCACGGCCGACTACATGGGCATGCTGGCCACGGTGATGAACTCGCTGGCTTTGGCCGATGCCATGAACAAGGTCGGTCTGACCGCCCGCGTCATGTCGGCCATCGGCATCGACCAGGTGGTCGAGCCTTATGTGCGTCCCAAGGCCCTGCAGTACCTTGAAGAGGGCAAGGTGGTGGTGTTTGCCGCCGGTACCGGCAATCCCTTCTTCACGACCGATACGGCGGCGGCCCTGCGCGGTGCCGAAATCGGTGCGGAAATGGTGCTCAAGGCCACCAAGGTTGACGGTGTCTACACCGCAGACCCGAAAAAAGACCCCAACGCCACGCGCTACAGCCAGCTGACGTTTGACGAAGCCATGACCCGCAATCTGGGCATCATGGACGCCACCGCTTTTGCGCTGTGCCGTGACCAGAAACTGCCGATCAAGGTGTTTTCGATTTTCAAGAATGGTGCCCTCAAGCGGGTGGTCATGGGCGAAGACGAAGGCACCCTGGTGCATGTGTGATCCCCATCGGGAACGGAGAAAAGCATGACGATTGCAGACATCAAGAAGAACACCGAAACCAAGATGGAGCAGTCCATCGCCGCCTTCAAGAACAACCTGTCCAAGATCCGTACCGGCCGTGCCAACCCGGGCTTGCTGGACGTGGTGCAGGTGGATTACTACGGTTCAATGGTGCCGCTGTCCCAGGTGGCCAACGTGGCCTTGCTCGATTCCCGCACCATCAGCGTGCAGCCTTGGGAAAAGAGCATGGGTGCCAAGATTGAAAAGGCCATTCGCGAAAGTGATCTGGGCCTGAACCCGGCTTCCATGGGTGATCTGATCCGCGTGCCGATGCCGCCCATGAGCGAAGAGCGCCGCCGCGAAATGACCAAGCTGGCCAAGGCCGAAGGCGAGCATGCCAAGGTGGCCGTGCGCAACCTGCGCCGTGATGCCAACGAAGCCGTCAAAAAGCTGGTCAAGGACAAGGAAGCGACCGAAGACGATCAAAAGCGCACCGAAGCGGACATTCAGAAAATGACCGACAAGCGCATCGCCGAGATCGATCAGCTGGTGGCCGCCAAGGAACAGGACATCATGGCCGTCTGAGCCCGGTGTCCCTCATGACCCTTTCTACCGGACAAGGCCGCACGAAGCGGCCTTTTTTGCTGGAGGCAGCATGCTCAAACAACGTGTGATCACGGCCCTGTTGCTGCTCGCGGTTCTGATACCGGCGGTGCTGCATCCCAATCGTCAGTTTTTCATGGGCTTGAGCCTGCTGATGATTTGTGCGGGGGCCTGGGAGTGGGGGCGACTCAATGCCCGTTCTCAGGCCATGTCGGTTGCAGGGGCGGTTTTTTGCCTGCTGCTGTCGGTGACCGCCATTGATCAAGGTTGGGGAAGTCACTTGCCGGTGCAGCTCTGGTGGCTGACGGGCTCGGCCTGGGTCTTGCTCGGTGTGGCCTTGATTCGCATGGGCGTGCCGGGCTGGTCACGCTTGCCCAAACTGCTGTGCTGGCTGGCGGGCTTGCTCTTGCTGGTGGGGTCCTGGCTCGCGCTGGTGCATGCGCACGCGCGTGGCGTGAATTTCCTGCTGTCGGTGCTGGTGCTGGTGTGGGCGGCGGATGTGGTGGCCTACTTTTGTGGCCGGGCCTTGGGTGGCAAATGGTTTGCACGCAAACTGGCGGCTGGCATCAGCCCGGGCAAGACCTGGGAGGGGGCGCTGGGCGGTTGCGCAGGGGTGCTGCTGGTGGCCGGCCTCTGGATGCTCTGGGATCGCGCCCATCCGGCGCTGTCACCCAGCCTCTACACCCTGCTGTGGCAGGAAAACCGCCTGCTGGCGGTCGTGGCTTTTGTTTTTATGGCGGCCATGAGTGTGGTCGGTGATTTGGTGGAGTCTCTGGTCAAGCGCAGTGCGGGTGTCAAAGACAGTTCGGGTTTGTTGCCCGGGCACGGTGGGGTTCTGGACCGGGTGGATGCCCTTTTGCCGACGCTTCCGCTGGCCATGATGCTGGTGAGCTGGCTGGAGTTGCACAAATGAAATTGCGTCTGACCGTTCTGGGGTCAACGGGTTCCATCGGGACCAGCACGCTCGATGTTGTGGCTCGCCATCCCGAACGCTTTGAGGTGTATGCCCTCACGGCTTCGCGGCAGGTGGATCTGTTGTTCGAGCAATGCCTGCGTTTTCAACCGCGCTATGCCGTTTTGCTTGACACCGTCCTGGCGCGTCAGCTGTCTGACCGATTGAAAGCGCAAGGGGTCTCGACCCAAGTGCTGTGCGGTAGCGCCGCCCTGGACGAGGTGTCTTCGGCCGAGGATGTGGATGCGGTCATGGCGGCCATCGTCGGGGCCGCGGGCCTTTCGCCCTGCATCGCTGCAGCCAAGGCGGGCAAGCGCCTTTTGCTGGCCAACAAGGAAGCCCTGGTGGTCGGGGGGGATGTGTTTCTTGCTGCGGTTCGGCAGGGTGGGGCCACCTTGCTGCCGATCGACAGCGAGCACTCGGCCATTTTCCAGTCGCTGCCCGAAGACCCGGCGACCTGGCATGAGCGCGTGGACAAGATCATCCTGACCGCTTCAGGGGGGCCGTTTAGACAAAGGGACCCAGACACGCTCAGGCAGGTCACCCCCGAGCAGGCCTGTGCCCACCCCAACTGGTCCATGGGCCGAAAAATCTCGGTCGACTCGGCCACGATGATGAACAAAGTCCTCGAAGTCATCGAGGCCCGATACCTGTTTGGTTTGGAGGTGGACCGTCTGGATGTGGTGATTCACCCGCAAAGCATCATCCATTCGATGGTTCAGTACAAAGATGCTTCAATCGTGGCCCAGCTGGGAACGCCCGACATGCGCGTGCCCATCGCCTATGGTCTGAGCTGGCCTGAGCGGATGGCCTCGGGGGCTGCGACGCTGGATTTCCGAACCGTGCAGGCCATGACCTTCGAGTCCATCCACGAGCATGAACACCCACGCCGTTTTCCGGGGTTGCAGCTGGGTTTTGACGCCTTGCGTGCCCCTTCCGGTACCTGTGCGGTCCTCAATGCCGCCAATGAGGTGGCGGTAGAGGCTTTCCTGCAAGAGCGCATTCGCTTTGACCAGATCCATGTGGTCAACGCGCAAAGTCTGGCGGCTTGTGTGCCGCAGGCGCCTGCCGGACTGGATGACCTGCTGGAAATTGACCGCCAGGCCAGGGCGCTGGCTTGCCAGCAAGTGGATCGGTTGGCCCGCTGAGGCTGGCCATGGCGCCTCAGTTATTATTCTGTCAGCGGCCTGGTGCCGCTTGCACCAACGGCCATTCGCTCACCTCTACATCCGACAAGCACATGCTCCAGCACCTTCGTGATTCCCTGCGTCCTGTGGCCTTGGGCCTCTTTGGCGCCATGGGTCTTTTTGCATCCGCCTGGGCAGTGGACCCGTTCACGGTTCGCGACATTCGTGTTGAAGGTCTGCAGCGCGTCGAACCAGGCACCGTGTTCGCCTCGATGCCGGTTCGGGTGGGCGATCAGTACAGCGATGAAAAGGGGGCCGCAGCCATCCGTGCGCTGTTTGCTTTGGGCTTGTTCAAGGACGTTCGGCTGGAAACCGAGGGTGACGTGTTGCTGGTGGTGGTGGAAGAGCGTCCATCGGTGGCCGGCCTGGAGTTTGTTGGGCTCAAGGAATTCGACAAGGAAGTGCTGATCAAGGCGCTCAAGGAAGTGGGGCTGTCGGAAGGACGTCCCTACGACAAGGCACTGGCCGACAAGGCCGAGCAGGAACTCAAGCGCCAATACATCAGCCGCAGCCTCTATGGGGCGGAGGTGGTGGCCACGGCCACGCCGGTGGAGCGCAATCGGGTCAATCTGACCTTCACCATCACCGAGGGGGCACCGGCCAAGATCCGGCAAATCCAGATCATCGGCAACAAGACCTTCTCCGAAGGCACTCTTCGCGATCAGTTCAATCTGGACACCGGTGGCTGGATGACTTGGTACACCAAGGCCGACCGCTATTCCAGAACCAAACTCAATGGCGATCTGGAGAGCCTGCGCTCGTATTACCTGTCGCGGGGTTTTCTGGAGTTCCGGATCGATTCGACGCAGGTGTCCATGTCGGCCGACAAGCAGGAAATGTCGATCACGATCAACATCACCGAAGGTGAGCGCTTTGTCGTGTCTGCGGTTCGCCTGGAGGGCAATTACCTCGAAAAGGACGATGAGTTCAAGGCCTTGGTCAAGATCCAGGCGGGCCAGGCCTACAACGCCGAGACCGTGGCCGAGACCATCAAGGCCTTCACGGACCATTTCGGCAAGTTCGGCTTTGCTTTTGCACGGGTGCAAGCCCGCCCCGAAATTGACCGAACCACCAACCGGGTGGCCATGGTGCTGCAGGCCGAGCCGGCCCGACGCGCTTATGTGCGCCGCATCCAGGTGGCGGGCAACAACCGGACACGCGATGAAGTGATCCGTCGCGAATTGCGCCAGCTTGAATCCTCCTGGTACGACGGCGACAAGATCAAGCTCTCGCGCGACCGTGTGGATCGTCTGGGCTACTTCACCGAGGTGAATGTGGACACGCAGGAAGTGCCCGGCACCACCGACCAGGTGGATCTGCAGTTCAATGTGACCGAAAAACCCACTGGCAGCATCACCCTGGGTGCCGGTTTTTCTTCGTATGAAAAAGTGGCCCTGTCCTTCGGCATTGCCCAGGAAAACGCTTTTGGCTCGGGCAACTACCTGGCGCTGCAGGTCAACACCAGCAAATACAACCGCAACATCGTCCTCAGTTCCACGGACCCTTACTTCACCGAGAGCGGTATTTCCCGCACCCTGGACCTGTTTTACAGAACCACCCGTCCGTACTTCGGTGACCTCAACGCCTACAGCCTGATCAACTCGGGTTTCGGCCTGCGTTTTGGTGTGCCGGTGACCGAAAAAGACCGCATCTTCCTCGGGGCCAACCTGGAGCAGACCCAGATTCGGGCTGGAACGGGACTGCCCGACGCCTACATTGACTACAGCAATCAGTTCGGTGCCACCAGCCGTGCCTTGCCCTTGACGCTGGGCTGGTCCAGCGATGAGCGTGACAGTGCACTGGTGCCCACCAAGGGCCAGTACCAGCGTGTCTTTGCCGACGTGAGCGTGGCCGGAGAGGCACGGTATTACCGCGCCAACTACCAGTTCCAGCAGTACATCCCGCTGGGCAAGAAGTTCACCTTCGCCTTCAACAGCGACCTGGGCTACGGTGCGGGCATGTCGGGCAAGCCGTTCCCGATTTTCAAGAACTACTACGTGGGGGGCTTGGGCAGCGTGCGCGGCTACGAGCAGTCCACACTGGGGCCCACACGCACCACTTCCGCCACCAACCTCAATCCTGTCTATCTGGGTGGGGCCAAAAAAGTGGTCTTCAATGGTGAATTTGTCGGGCCCTTCCCTGGCACGGGCAATGACAAGACCCTGCGGGTCTTTGCCTTTGTGGATGCGGGTTATGCCTACGGTCAGGACGATCCGATTCGTCTGAGTGAACTTCGATCGTCTTACGGTGTGGGGTTGAGCTGGATTTCGCCAATGGGGCCCTTGCGTTTCTCCTACGGCCTGCCGCTGAAGCACCGTGCAGACGATAAAATTCAGAAACTTCAATTCCAGATCGGAACCTCCTTCTAATGAACACCCGCATTCTTCAAATCGGCCTGGCCTTGCTGGTCGGTGTCATGTCCAGTTCTGTCGTGTCTGCGCAGGACTTCAAGATGGGCTTCGTGAATACGGAGCGGATTTTCCGGGAAGCCAGTTCGGCCAAGCAGGCCCAGGCCAAACTGGAGCAGGAATTCGCCAAGCGCGAGAAGGAGCTGGTCGAGTCGGGCAATGCCCTCAAGGCCGCTTCCGAGAAGTTTGAGCGTGAAGCGCCGACCTTGTCCGAAAGCCAGCGCAACACCCGCCAACGCCAGCTGGTGGATCAGGACCGTGATTTTCAGCGCAAGCGCCGTGAATTCCAGGAAGACCTCAATGCCCGCAAGAACGAAGAGCAGCAGGTCGTGGTCGAGCGCGCCAATCGGGCCGTCAAGCAGGTGGCCGAGTCCGAAAAGTACGATGTGATCTTCCAGGAAGCGGTGTACATCAACCCCAAGCACGACATCACCGACAAGGTCATCAAGGCCCTGAACGCTGGCAAGTGACCGGACGGCTGGCGTCGTGGCACTGAGTCTGGGGTTCATTGTTGACAGTCTGGGGGGGCAGCTTCGCGGCTCCCGTGACCAGATGGTGCAGCGGCTGGCGCCGCTCCAATCTGCAGGACCTCAGGATCTCAGTTTTCTGAGCCAGGCGCGGTACCGCTCGCAGCTTGAAAGCAGCCAGGCCGGTGCGGTCATCCTGACCGAGGCCATGCTGCCCCAGGACAAGCCGGGTGCATGGATCCTGACCGACGATCCCTATCTTTATTTTTCTCGCCTGACCCGACTGTGGCGCCAGCAGCACCCCTTGCCGGCGGGGCCTCGTATCCACCCCTCTGCCGTCGTTGATCCTTCCGCGACCATTGCCGCGGACGCCTACATTGGCCCGCTGTGCGTGGTGGAGTCCGGCGCCGTGATCGGGGAGGGCACCCGTCTGCATTCCCGCGTGACTGTGGGCCACGGTTGCCGCATTGGCCGCCATTGCATCCTGCATTCGGGGGTGGTGATCGGTGCTGACGGCTTCGGTTTTGCGCCGCACCAGGGACACTGGGAAAAGATTGAACAGCTGGGGGCCGTGCGCATTGGTGACCATGTGGAAATCGGTGCCAACACCTGCATTGATCGCGGCGCCCTGGAAGACACGGTCATTGAAGATGGCGTGAAGCTCGATAACCTGATCCAGATCGGACACAACGTGCACATCGGTGCCCACACGGCAATGGCCGGGTGTGTCGGCGTGGCCGGCAGCGCCAAAATCGGGGCCCATTGCACCGTGGGCGGTGGCGCTGTGGTGCTGGGCCATCTGGCATTGGCCGACGGGGTGCATGTGTCGGCCGCCACCGTGGTCACCCGCTCCATCCTCAAGCCCGGTCACTACACCGGCATGTTCCCGGTCGATGAAAACGCCCAATGGGAAAAGAACGCCGCCAGCCTCAAGCAGCTCTCGCGCATGCGTGACCGTGTGCGACAGCTGGAACAACAGATTCAGACATTGCAGAAAGAAAAACCATGAGCATGGACATCCATCAGATCCTCAAGCAGCTGCCGCACCGTTACCCCATTTTGCTGGTGGACCGCGTGCTCGAGATCGAGAAGGGCGTGCGCATTCGTGCGATCAAGAACGTTTCCATCAACGAGCCGTTTTTCATGGGGCATTTCCCGCACCGTCCGGTGATGCCCGGGGTGCTCATGCTCGAAGCCCTGGCGCAGGCCGCGGCCTTGCTGTCGTTTGACGCCCTGGGCGCCGAACCCGACGACAACACGGTCTATTACTTTGCCGGCATTGACGGCGCGCGGTTCAAGCGCCCTGTGGAGCCGGGCGATCAGCTGATCCTGGATGTGAGCATCGACCGCATGAAGGCCGGTATTTTCAAATTCAAGGCGCGCGCCCTGGTGGGTGAGGAGGTCGCTGTCGAGGCCGAGCTGATGTGCACCATGCGAAAGATTGCGTGAGGTCCACATGAGCCAGATTCATCCGACCGCCGTGATTGAAGCCGGGGCCCAGCTGCACCCGACAGTGACCGTGGGACCGTACAGCATCATCGGTGCGCATGTGAAGATCGGTGAAGGATCGACCGTGGGGTCCCACTGCGTGATCGAAGGGCACACGACCATTGGTCAGAACAACACGATCCACAACTACGCCGCCCTGGGCGCCGCCCCTCAGGACAAGAAGTATGCGGGTGAGCCCACCCAGCTGATCATTGGCGACGGCAACACGATTCGTGAGTTCTGCACATTCAATGCCGGAACCGTTTCTGGCGGCGGCATCACACGGATTGCCAACGACAACCTGTTCATGGCCTACGTGCACCTGGCCCACGATTGCCAGATCGGCAGCCACACGATTTTTGCCAACAATTCTCAGCTGGCCGGCCACGTGCATGTGGACGACTGGGTGATTCTGGGGGGCTTCACCGTGGTGCGCCAGTTCCTGCGACTGGGCGCCCACAGCTTCACGGCGATGTGCAGCCTGCTGTTTGCCGATCTGCCCCCGTTTGTGACCTGCGAAGGCCAGCCTGCCGACGCCCGTACCGTCAATGCGGAAGGCCTGCGCCGCAGGGGCTTCTCTGCGGCGCGGATTTCGGCTGTGAAATCCATGCACAAAGCCCTTTACCGTGAGAACCTCACCCTGGAGGCGGCCAAGGCGCGCATCGAACACATCGCCCAGCAAACGCCCGAGGCTCAAGCCGATGTGGCCATGATGCTGGATTTCCTGGCGGGTGTGGGCAAGGCCGGCATCGTGCGCCGTCGTGCCCGATCGGCCGCTTGAGGAGCAGAACATGAAGCCATTGCGTTGTGCAGTGATCGGTGTCGGATACCTTGGCAAGTTTCACGCCCAGAAATACGCGAAGACTGAGGGCTGTGAACTGGTCGCCGTGGTTGACAGCCGTGAGGACGTCGCGCGCGCCGTGGCTGAACCGCTGGGTTGCCGCGCGCTCACCGATTACCGGCAACTGCTGGGGCAGGTCGACGCCGTGAGCATCGTGGTGCCCACGCAGGCGCACTACGCGGTATGCATGGAGTTTTTGAACGCGGGTGTGCATGTGCTGGTGGAAAAACCCATGACGACGACCCTGGCGCAGGCCGACGAATTGATCGCCCTGGCAGACCAGAAAGGTCTGGTTCTGGCCGTTGGCCACCTGGAACGTTTCAACCCGGCGGCGCTCGCGCTGGAGCCGGTGCTCTCCGATCCGCGTTTCATCGACAGTTCACGTCTGGCGCCGTTCAAGCCCCGCGCCACCGATGTGAGCGTGCTGCTGGATCTGATGATTCACGATGTGGACCTGATCCTCTCGCTGGTGGACAGCGAGGTCGAAAGCGTGGACTGCTCGGGTGCGCGCGTGCTGACCAACGACATCGACATCGCCAACGCGCGCATCCGGTTCGCCAACGGCTGCGTGGCCAATGTCACCGCAAGCCGTGTCAGCAGCAAGAGCGAGCGCAAGATGCGGGTGTTCCAGAGCAAGGCCTGCCACTCGCTGGACTTCCAGGTCCGAACCCTCAACACCTACCGCGGCTCTACCGATCCGATGGCAGCACCTGAAAACGCCATTGAGCGCCATGAGCAAACCTTTGGTGAAGCCGATCCGCTGTACAGCGAGATCGTCGATTTCGTGAACAGCATCCGCGAGCAGCGCCAGCCCAAGGTCACCGGGCGAGCCGGTCGACGTGCCCTGGAAGTCGTGCAGCGCATCACCGAGGCCACACGGCTGATTTCCTGAATTCATTTTGTAGAAAGAATTGCCATGCGCATTCCCATGGTTGACCTGGCGGGCCAGTACCGCGACCTCAAGGCCCAGATTGAACCCGCGATGGCGGCCACGCTGGATGCTGCCCAGTACATTTTGGGCCCCAACGTGCAGGCCTTTGAAGCCGAAGCGGCCAAGTACCTCGGCGTCAAGCATGCGATCACCTGCGCCAATGGCACGGACGCGCTGCATCTGGCCATGCTGGCCGCTGACATTGGCCCTGGCGACGAGGTGATCACGACCCCGTTCACCTTCATCGCCACGGCCGAAGCGATTGCTTATGTGGGTGCCAAGGCGGTGTTTGTGGACATTGACCCACAAACCCTGAACATCGATGTGGCCCAGGTGGCCCAGGCCATCACCCCGAAAACCAAGGCCCTGCTGCCCGTGCACCTGTTCGGGCAACCCGCCAACATTCAGCCGCTGCTGGATCTGGCCCAAAAGCATGGCTTGCGTCTGATCGAAGATTGTGCCCAGTCGTTTGGTGCCAGCGTGGGCGCTCGCCAGACCGGCTCCATGGGCGACATCGGGGCTTTCAGCTTCTTCCCCAGCAAGAACCTGGGTTGCTATGGCGACGGTGGCATGGTCACGACCCAGTCGGACACCATGGCCGAGACGCTTCGCATGTTGCGCAACCATGGCAGCAAAGTGCGCTACTACCATGACATCATTGGCTACAACAGCCGCCTGGACGAGCTGCAGGCGGTGGTGCTGCGCGCCAAGTTGCCGCACATCGACCACTACAACCAGCAGCGCCGCCGGGTGGCCCATCGCTACAACGCGGGTCTGGCGGGTCTGGGCATCCAGACGCCGCATGAAGACGGCATTGGCGTGCATGTATACCACCAGTACACCATGCTGACCGACCGCCGCGAGGTCATTCAGAAAGCCCTGGCCGACAAGCAGATTGCCAGTGCGATCTATTACCCTGTGCCGCTGCACCAGCAAAAAGTGTTTGCTGAAATTTCTGCGGGCCAGAGCTTCCCGGTCACCGAATCTGTCGCGGCCCGCTGCCTGTCCCTGCCGATTTACCCCGAGCTGCCGGATGCGAGCATCGACGAAATCTGCGGTGTGATCCATCAGGCCCTGCAGGCCTGATGGGGAGGGCGCGCTTGAGCGGCATGCGTGTGTCCATGGTCGTTGCCGAGCGCTCGGGTGACCAACTCGCGGCTTTGTTGCTGGGCGGCCTGCGCCAAGCCTGGCCCGACCTGCAGTCCTCCGGTATCGGGGGGCCACAGATGCAGGCGCACGGTTTTCAGTCGCGCTGGTCCTGCGATGAATTGTCGGTGCGCGGTTTGGTGGAAGCGCTCATGCGTTACCGCCACATCACCGGTATCCGCCGGCAGTTGATTGACGACCTGGTCCGGCAACCGCCCGATCTTTTTGTGGGTGTGGATGCCTCGGACTTCAACCTGACGGTCGAGCGTGAGCTCAATCAGCGGGGCATCCCGGCCATTCAGCTGGTGTGCCCGTCGATCTGGGCCTGGCGGCCTGAGCGCGTGACCAAGATCCGTGACAGTGTTCGCCACATCCTTTGCCTGTACCCGTTCGAGCCTGCCTTGCTGGCAGAACATGGGATTGAAGGCACTTTTGTGGGCCATCCGGTGGCCGATGTGATTCCATTGGAGCCCGACAAGCTGGCGGCGCGTCAGGCCTTGGCGCTGGACCCCGCAGCGCAGGTGGTGGCCCTTTTGCCGGGCAGCCGTCCAGCAGAAATCCGCTACCTGGTGCAGCCCTTTTTGCAGGCAGCCCGCCGCATGCTCGATCAGCGTCCGCAGCTGCAGTTTGTGCTGCCCACGCATGAACTGCTGCGCCCTGCCATCGAGCAAGCTTTGCACGCCACGGGCATGGCTGGGCACGTCAAGGTCGTGATGGGCCAGTCGCACACGGTGCAGGCGGCCTGCGATGTGGCGCTGGTGGCCAGCGGCACCGCCACGCTGGAAACGGCCCTGTTCAAGCGGCCCATGGTCATTGCTTACAAGATGCAATGGCTGTCCTGGCGCATGGCCAATGGCAAGCGCCTGCTGCCCTGGGTGGGTTTGCCCAATATCCTGTGCAACGACAGCCTGGTGCCCGAGTTTTTGCAGGAACATGTGCAACCCGATGCCCTGGCCAAGGCCGTCCTGACCTGGCTGGACGATCCGGCTGCGGTGACCCGACTTCAGCAGCGCTTTACGGCGCTGCACCATGAGCTTCGGCAGGACATGCCGAGCCTCTCGACCCATGCGATCCAGAAAATCCTCGGTGCCTGAGCAGCGTTCGCTGAACTGGGACACCGTCGGACTGGTGGCCGGTGTGGACGAAGCGGGTAGGGGACCTCTGGCCGGCCCGGTGGTGGCTGCGGCCGTGATCCTCGATGACCTCAAACCCATCGCTGGCCTGAACGATTCCAAAAAGCTGACCGAAAAGCGCCGCGAAAAACTTTACGACGAAATCCTGGCCAAGGCCTTGTGCTGTTCGATTGCCGAGGCGTCGGTGCAGGAAATTGATGAACTCAACATCCTGCA
>Ga0255192_1000124_pt1 | contig 15762 bp, 14 predicted proteins | sample Miss_Miss_RepC_8_2_FD_189950 | JGI IMG/M metagenome (GOLD analysis project Ga0255192, IMG submission 189950) | Freshwater microbial communities from Mississippi River, Louisiana, United States - Miss_Miss_RepC_8h | ecosystem: Environmental > Aquatic > Freshwater > River | place: USA: Louisiana...
CCGCCAAACTGGAAGGCGCCGACGCCAAAACGCTGCGCGACACCATGGACAAGCTCAAGGACAAGCTCAAAACCGCCGCCATCGTGCTGGCCGCGGTGGACGGTGACAAGGTGCAGATCGCCGCGGGCGTGACGGCCGACAGCATCGGCAAAGTGAAGGCCGGTGAGCTGGTCAACTTTGTGGCCCAGCAAGTGGGCGGCAAAGGTGGCGGCAAGCCCGACATGGCCATGGCCGGTGGCACCGACGCCAAGGCGCTGCCGCAGGCCCTGGCCAGTGTGCAGGCCTGGGTGGCCGAGCGCGCCTGACCCTTTTCAAGGCAGGTCGGCATGACACGGCGTTCCATGCTCCGGCGGGAACGCCGTTTTCTTTGTGTCGCAGCGGCTGGGGGGCTGGCCGCGCTGCTGGCCTGGCCCCAGCTGGCCCAGGCCCAGTTTCAGAAAACGCCCTGGCCGCCAGCGCAGCCCACACCCGCGCTGGAGCTGACCGACCTGCAAGGCCAGCGCTGGACCAACGCCAGCCTCAAGGGCAGGGCGGTGGTGCTCAATTTCTGGGCCACCTGGTGCCCGCCCTGCAAGGAAGAGCTGCCTTCGCTGCAAACCCTGCACGAAATCGGTGGCGGGCAGCCCGTGGTGATCGGCATCAACGTGCGCGAAACCGCCAGCCATGTGCGCCGCTATCTGGCTTCCACCGGCATGAACTTCCCCGTCGTGCTCGACCCCCAGGCCGAACTGGCCAAGCGCTTTGGCGTCACCGCCTTCCCGACCACGCTGCTGATCGCCCCTGATGGGCAGATCCGTTGGCGCGTGCTGGGCGAGGTGGACTGGGCCGGGCCGGAAGCTGCTGGCTGGATCGCCAGCCTGAACAGCCCGCGCCGCTGACGTTTCCCTCCGAGTACCTTGGATCGCATTTGTTTGCGGCAAGTCAAATTCACGCCCATTGGTGTGCATAAAAATGCAGATCAAGTTGATGCAATTGTGAAATAAATTGCATCAACGACCGACCCATACCCCCAAGGAGACATGCCCATGAGCGAGCACACCGAAGCCATACGCGACGACCAATTCGTGGAAGTCAGCTACGACGACGCGATCCCCAACAACGTGAACCTGTCCGAAGACCGCCAGCTGCTGCGTGCGCTCGAGTCCTGGCACCCCAACTACATCGACTGGTGGAAGGAAATGGGGCCCGAGGGCTTCCAGGAAGCCGACGTGTACCTGCGCACCGCCGTGGGCGTGGACCCGAGCGGCTGGGCCAAGTTCGGCCATGTGAAGATGCCCGAGTACCGCTGGGGCATTTTGCTGGCCCCCAAGGAAGAAGGCCGCACCATTCCCTGTGGCCGCCACAAGGGTGAACCCGCCTGGCAAGAGGTGCCCGGCGAGTACCGCGCCCTGCTGCGCAAGCTGATCGTGGTGCAGGGCGACACCGAACCCGCTTCTGTCGAGCAGCAGCGCTGGCTGGGGGCCACCGCACCGTCGCTCTACGACATGCGCAACCTGTTCCAGGTCAACGTCGAAGAAGGCCGCCACCTGTGGGCCATGGTTTACCTGCTGGTCAAGTACTTTGGCAAGGACGGCCGCGAAGAAGCGCAGGCCCTGCTGGAGCGCCGCTCGGGCCACGAAGACAATCCGCGCATTCTGGGCGCCTTCAATGAGCGCACACCCGACTGGCTGAGCTTCTTCATGTTCACCTATTTCACCGACCGCGACGGCAAGATGCAGCTGGCGGCGCTGGCGCAGTCGGGTTTTGACCCGCTCTCGCGCTCATGCCGTTTCATGCTGACCGAAGAAGCGCACCACCTGTTTGTGGGCGAGACCGGCGTAGGCCGCACGATTGAAGCCACCTGCAACGCCATGAAGAAGGCCGGGATCACCGACCCGTTCGACAAGGAGCGCATTCGCGCCCTGGGCGTGGTGGACCTGCCCACGCTGCAGAAGAAAGCCAACTTCCACATGTCGGTCACGCGCGACCTGTTCGGCGCCGAAATCTCGTCCAATGCGGCCGAGGCGTTCAGCTCCGGCCTCAAGGGCCGTTTCAACGAATCGGCCCTGCAGGACGACCACCAACTCGAAAACAGCACCTACGCCGTGATGCGCGTGGTGGACGGGCAGTTTATGACCGAAGAAGTCCCGGCCCTGCGCGCCATCAACAGCCGCCTGCTGGACGACTACATTGCCGATTGCCAGGGCGGCATCGACCGCTGGAACAAAGTGATCGAGAAGTCGGGCATCCCGTTCAGGTTCAGCCAGCCGCACAAGGGCTTCAACCGCCGCATTGGCGAATTCGCCAAAACCCGCATCAGCCCGGACGGCCGCATCCTGAGCGAACAGGAATGGCAGGCTGGCGTGAACGAATGGCTGGTCAATGACAGCGATTACGACTTCATCCATTCGCTGATGAAGCCCTGCCACAAGCCTGGCGAGTACGCCAGCTGGATTGCGCCTCCGCGCGTGGGCATCAACAACCAGCCGGTGGACTTCGAATACGTGCGCATCGAGCACTCCTGATTCGCCGGGGTCTGAGCCTCAAGCGGGCCTGGACTTTTGACTGGGCACCTCTTCGGGGTGCCCTTTTTCATTGCGGGATAATCCGGGGGCCTGTGGCAAACGCCGCGGGTGACCGGCCTTCGGGGCATTGACGCTGTGTGCGTCTCGCGTGCGCCGACCGGTCTTTCGTTCCATTCCGGAGTTCCTGCAATGATCCCCGTTCGTCGTTCCCTGCTCAAAGGGGGCGCCGCCATGGGCGCCCTGATCGCGGCGCCCGCCCTGGTGCGTTCCCAATCCACCCCCCAACGCCAGTTTGCGCCCCTGCCGGGCGAGTGGCGCACGTTTGAAATCACCACCCGCGTGGAACTGGCCGACCCGGTGGGTGCCACCCGCATCTGGCTGCCGGTGCCCAGCATCGACAGCGACTGGCAAAAATCACTGGAGAGCCGCTACACCAGCAACGGCAGTGCCCGCATGGCGGCCGATGGCGTCGAAGGTGCCCGCATGGTCCAGGCCGAATTCGCCGCGGGCGTGAAGCCCGTGGTCGAAGTCACCAGCCGCGTGCAGACCCGCAACCGGGCCGATCTGGCCGGAGGTCGCCGCTTCGAAAAGGAAGACGCCGCCACGCTGCGCCACTACACCCGCGCCACACGCTTGCTGCCCACCGACGGCATCGTGCGCCAGACGGCGCTCAAGGCCACCGAAGGCGCCAAGACCGACGTCGAGAAAGCCCGTGCCATTTACAACTGGGTGGTTGGCAACGCCTGGCGCGAGCCCAAGGTGCGCGGCTGCGGCGAAGGCGACATCAAGGCCATGCTGGAGACCGGCAACCTGGGCGGCAAGTGCGCCGACATCAACGCGCTGTTTGTGGGCCTGTGCCGTTCGGTGGGCCTGCCCGCGCGCGATGTGTACGGCCTGCGCCTGGTGCCTTCGGCGTTTGGCTACAAGGAACTGTCGGGCAACCCCGCCAGCCTCAAGGGCGCGCAGCACTGCCGCGCCGAGGTTTACCTGCAGGCCCACGGCTGGGTGGCGATGGACCCGGCCGATGTCGCCAAGGTCATGCGTCTGGAAACGCCCGAATGGCTCAAGAGCACCGACCATCCGGTGGTGGCGCCCGTCTACCAACACCTGTTTGGCGGCTGGGAAGGCAACTGGGTGGGCTGGAACACGGCGCACGACCTGCAACTGCCCGGCGCCAAAGAGGGTGTGCTGAACTTCCTGATGTACCCCGTGGCCGAAACGGCCGAGGGCCGCGTGGACTCGTATTCGCCGGACGCGTTCAAGTACACGATCACGGCGCGCGAGATCAAGGCCTGATCAGGGCTTGGATCAGGCTTTCAGGGTCAGCTGCCGGGCACTCTCGAAGTGCCGGGCCTGGCCGGTGACCGGGTCGGTGAAGGCAATGCCCCGCGCCAGCAGCTGCAGGGCCTGGGCAAAGTCTTCGGCCTCATCCGGGCCGCGTCGCACCACCGGGTAGAACTGGTCGCCCTCGATGGGCAGGCCCAGGCCGTGCATGTGCACCCGCAGCTGGTGGCGTTTGCCGCTGACCGGGTGCAGGCGGTAGAGGGCGCGCTGACCTTCGCGGCGCAGGCATTCGATGCGGGTTTCGCTGTTGGGGGTCAGACCTTCTTCGGGCCGCGCTTCACGCATGCGGTAGAAAGCCTGCTCGTCTTCCAGGATGTGGCTTTGCCGGGTGAGCGGAAAGCCCAGCTCTTCACGCCAGGCGGCCACGGCTTCGTAGACCTTGTCCACCTTCCGGTCGCGAAACAGCGACTGGTAAGCGTCCCGGTCTTGTGGACGTTTGCACAGCAGCACCAGCCCGGCCGTTTCCCGGTCGATGCGGTGCAAGGGGCTCAGGTCGGGCAGACCCAGCCGGGCCTTCAGGCGCACCAGCAGGGTCTCGCGCACATAGCGCCCGCCGGGGGTGACGGGCAAAAAGTGCGGCTTGTCGGCCACCAACAGGTGATCGTCCTCAAACAGCACATGGGCTTCAAACGGGATCGGGTCTTCCTGGCGCAGCTCGCGCCAGTAATACACGCGGGTGCCGCCCACATAAGGGGCGTCGGGCGCCAGGGGCTGGCCATCTTCGCCCAGCACGCTGCCCGTTTGCAGGCGCTCGGTCCATTCGGCGCGCGAGATGCGCGGCAGCCGCTCGGCCAGGTGGTCGATCAGCAGCGGCCAGGGACTGTGGCGGACTCGGGGCAGCGCCACGCAACTGGGTGAGACGCCCCCCCGCATGGCGATGTGGGGGTTTTTGGGCACATGGGCCATGGCCGTGCGAACTGGGCTGGCCCGGCGTTCAAACGCGCTGGAAAACCAGGTCCCAGACGCCGTGGCCCAGCTTGAGGCCACGGTTTTCAAACTTGGTCAGGGGCCGGTAGTCGGGCTTGAGCGCGTAGCCCCCTTGCTCGGGGCTGGCCGTGTTGGCCAGCAGAGGCTCACGGTTGAGCACGTCCAGCATCTGCTCGGCGTAGGGCTGCCAGTCGGTGGCCAGGTGCAGGTAGCCACCGGGCTTGATGTGGCGGGCCAGGCGCTCGACAAAGGGCGACTGGATCAGGCGGCGCTTGTGGTGGCGGCTCTTGTGCCAGGGGTCCGGAAAGAAGATGTGCACCCCGTCCAGGCTGTCTTCGCCCAACATGTGGTCCATGACTTCGACCGCGTCGTGCTGCACGATGCGGATGTTGCCGATGGCTTCTTCGCCACAGCGCTTGAGCAGGGCGCCCACACCGGGTTCATGCACCTCGCAGCACAGGAAATTGTCCTGGGGGCGCACATGCGCGATCTTGGCGGTGGCGTCGCCCATGCCGAAGCCGATTTCCAGAATCAGCGGCGCGCTGCGGCCAAAAGCGGCCTGCACGTCCAGCCTGCCTTCGCGGTAGGGCAGCAGGAACTGGGGCCCGTACAGCTCGAAAGCCCGCATCTGGCCCGTGCCCATGCGCCCGGCGCGCAGCACATAGCTTTTGATGGTGCGCATGAAAGGGGCTTCGCCAGAGGGGGTCGGATCGGTGGTGCTCATGGAACGGCAGAGGGACAAAACCCGTGATTATCGCGGCCTACCTGCCGACCACGGCGCCACCCATCCACGCAGCGCCTGATTGACAGGGGTGTGGGCGGGCGCAGGCGGCAGTCCCAGGGTGTGCGCCGCAGCATTGAGCGCTGCCAGCGGGTCATCCAGCGCCAGGGCCGTGGCGCCGTTTTGCTTGCTGAGTTTTTCGCCGTTGGGGCCCCGCACCAGCGGGGTGTGCAGGTAGCGGGGCGTGGGCAGACCCAGCGCCTGCTGCAGCACGATCTGCCGCGCGGTGTTGTCGGCCAGGTCTTCGCCGCGCACCACATCGGTGATGCCTTGGGCCGCGTCGTCCACCACCACGGCCAGCTGGTAGGCCCACAGGCCATCGGCGCGCCGCAGCACAAAGTCGCCCACCGCCTGGGCCACGTCTTCGGCCTGCTCACCCAGTCGTCGGTCGTGCCAAAGGGTGGTCTCGGGCAGACCGCGTGCGGCGCGCACCGCCTGCACATTCAGCCGCCAGGCGCGGGCGGGTTTGCCGTTCAGGCCTTGGCGGCAGGTGCCGGGGTAGACCTGCGCCTTGTGGCGTTCGGTGGGCTGGGCCTGCGCCGCCTCAATGTCTTTGCGCGAACAGCCGCAGGGGTAAGCCAGGCCCTCGGTCACCAGCTGATCCAGCGCTTGCTGATACAGGGCGTTGCGCTGGCTTTGCCAGAGCACCGGGCCGTCGCTCTGCAGGCCACACTGCGCCAGTTGCTGCAGGATCTGCGCGTCTGCTCCGGCGATGCAGCGCGGGCTGTCCACGTCTTCGATGCGCACCCGCCACTGCCCGCCATGCGCGCGGGCGTCCAGCCAGCTGGCCAGGGCGGCCACCAGGGAGCCTGCGTGCAGCAGGCCGGTCGGGGAGGGGGCAAAGCGGCCGGTGTAAGCGGCCATCAGCGCTTGCGCAGCACGGCCAGGGCCAGCTCCAGGCCTGAGACGAAGGCGTCTTCGGCGCGGTGGCCCAGGCACCAGTCGCCGCACAGGCCGATGCCCTCGTCCTTGAACCACAGGTGGCTCTGGCCCAGGGGCTGCGCGGTCTTGGCGTACAGCCAGCGGTGCACTTCGGCATGGGCCGGCGTGGCGCGGATGCCGGTGACCTCGCCAAAGGCCTTGAGCAGCTTGGCCGTCACGCGCTCGGGGGCGTCATTGACGTGCTCGGCCGACCAGCTGGCGCTGGCCTGCACCGTCCAGCGCTCGATCGGTTCGCGTCCGGGTTTGGACGATTCGCGGGCCATCCAGGCGATGCGGTGGTGGGTGCTGCGGGCGGCGTTCCATTGCGGGCCGATCGTGATCAGGCCAGGCTGCACCGCCTGTGGCCAGGCGGCCATGAGTGTCCAGCAGGGGTCGACCTTGACCGCCTGCAAAGGCGTGGCCAGTTCACCCAAAGACGAGGCCTGCAGCAGGGCGCTGGCCTGGGCCGGCGGAATGGCCAGGATCACCCGGTCAAAGCCCGCGTACACCTGCCTGCCGCCGTCTGCGCTCTCGGTGTGGACCTGCCAGCCATTTTTCATCAGGGGGTCGGGGGCGATCTGTGTGGCGCGGGTTTCCAGCAGGATGTTGCCGTCTTCCATCAAGGGCTCGCCCCAGGCCCGTACCAGGGCGTTCATGCCGGGGGTGGCGACCCAGTGGCGCTCACCGCCGGGCAGGCCTGCCTCGATCACGCGGCCCATCGGGTCGAGCACCCGCACGGCGTTGGCGCTCCAGGGGCGGCACAGGCCGGGGACCGTGCCCAGGGCCAGTTCAAAGCGCGGGTCGCGCACGGTGAAGTACTGCGTGCCGTGGTCGAAGCTGCCAAAGGGGCTGCGGCGGGTGGCCATGCGCCCGCCCAGGCCTCGGCTTTTTTCGATCAGGGTGACGTGGTGTCCGGCCTGGCGCAGGGTGCGGGCGCAGACGATGCCGGCCATGCCGACGCCGATGATGGCAATGTGCTGTGTGGTCATGGGGCCACTTTACACGCGTTGCGCCGGTTGCAGCAATGCGGCGCGGGTCTTGTCGTGTTCCAGCTGTTCGAGCCACCAGCGCAGGGCGTGGCCCGCCGGGCTTTGGCGGCTGTCGCGCCAGGCGTAGTGGGTGGTGCTGGTGCGTGCGCTGCTGACTTGTTTGCACACCAGCATGCCCGCGTCGATGTAGGGCCGGGCCAGCGTCTCGGGCAGGAAGCCCCCGCCCAGTCCACGCAGCTGGGCTTCGAGCTTGCTGCTCATGTCGGGCACGGTGAACACATCCTGTCCGCCTTGCAGGCCAATCGTCAGCCCGCTGCCGCGGCTGACCGAATCGGCCACGGCCACCGCGCGGTGCTGGGCCAGCACTTCATTGCTCAGCGGCTCGGGCGCATGGGCCAGCGGGTGGTGCGAGGCCACGGCATACACAAAAGGCAGATCGCCCAGCACGGCATGCCGGATGTCCGAGCCCATGCCGGGTTCGAGCACCACGCCCAGGGCCAGATCGGCCTGTCCGGACGTGACCGCCGCCAGGGTGCCCGACAGGGTTTCATGGCGCAGCCGCAGCCGGGTTGGGGCCTGCAGTGCCAGAAACGCGGCGCACAGGTCCATCACCACGGTGCGCGAGACCACGCTGTCGACGGCCACTGTGAGCACCGCTTCCCAGCCGGTGGCAACGCGTCGCACCCGGTTGGCCACCGCGTCCATGTCGCCCAGCAGCCGGTCGGCCTCCCGCAGCAGCTCGCGGCCCGCGGCCGTGGGCCGGGCCTGACGCGAGGAACGGTCAAACAGCAGCACGTCCAGCGCGTCTTCGAGCTGGCGCACCCGGTAGGTGAGGGCGCTGGGCACCAGGTGCAGGGCGCGGGCGGCGCCCGCAAAGCTGCCCTGGCGCTCGATGGTGAGCAGCATTTCCAGCGTTTCAGGGGTCAGCCAGTCTCTTGGGGTTTGCATCGTGATGGCGTATTTGTTCGAAAAGTTTGAATGATGACAGCAAATTGCACGTATGGTGAAGACCGTTGGCAGCCCTACATTTCTTCCATCACACAGGAGCACACGCATGCTGACCGTACGCAAGTCCGAAGACCGGGGTCTGGCCGACCATGGCTGGCTCAAGAGCTTTCACAGCTTTTCGTTTGCCGAATACTTTGACCCCCAGCACATGGGCTGGGGCAATCTGCGCGTCATCAACGAAGACCGCATTGCCCCCGGCACCGGTTTTGGCACCCATGGCCACCGCGACATGGAGATCATCAGCTACGTGCTTTCGGGCAATCTGGCGCACCAGGACAGCATGGGCAACGTCAAGGGCATTCCGCCCGGCGACGTGCAGCGCATGAGCGCAGGCAGTGGCGTGCGCCACAGCGAGTTCAACCACGCCCAGGGCGAGCAGACGCATTTCCTGCAAATCTGGATCGAGCCGAATGTGCGCGGCATCCCGCCCAGCTACGAACAGAAAACCGTGCCCGAAGCGGCCAAGCGTGGCCAGCTGGCGCTGGTGGCGGCGCCGCAGGCGGGTGAGCACACGGTCCAGATCCACGCCGATGCGCGCATGTATGCCGGTCTGTTGGATGGGAGCGAAAGCGCCCGGCTCGATCTCGATCCGCAACGCAAGGCCTATGTGTTTGTCGTGCGCGGCAGCGTGCATGCCAACGGCCAGCCACTGCAGGGCGGGGACGCCGCCATGCTGCAAGCCGAGTCCAGCCTCACGCTGGCGCAGGCCAGTGGCGCCGAAGTGCTGGTGTTTGACCTCGCCCCCTGATTACCTTTTCTCTTGCCCTACTTTCAAGGAGTTTTCTCATGGCAAAAACCGTTGTTGTTTACCACTCTGGCTACGGCCACACCCAGTTCATCGCACAGACGGTGGCCAAGGGCGCCAATGCCCAGCTGGTCGCCATCGATGCGGACGGCAATGTGTCCGAAGCAGACTGGGCGAGCCTGGACGCTGCAGACGCCATCGTGATGGGGTCCCCCACCTACATGGGCAACGTCAGCTGGCAGTTCAAGAAATTCGCCGATGCCTCGTCCAAGCGCTGGTTCACCCGCGCCTGGCAGGACAAGCTGTTTGCGGGCTTTTCGGTCAGCGCCAGCCTCAACGGCGACAAGGGCATGACCCTGGCTTACCTGCAGACGCTGGCTTCGCAGCACGGCGGCCTGTGGGTCAGCCTGGGCATGGCACCGGCCAACGCCAGCGCTTCGACCCGCAACGACGTGAACAACCTGGGTGGCTCGGTGGGCCTGCTGGTGCAGGCGCCTTCGGACGCTGGTGCCGACAAGATCCCGCAAGGCGATGTGGACACCGCCACCAAGTTCGGTGAGCGCGTGGCCGCTGTCGCCGCCAAGATCCGCGGCTGATCATGCCCCTGGCTGATCGCGGCGCCTGCAAGGGCCGCGCTCAGCCTGGCACGCGCAGCACCTGACCGGGGAAGATGTGGTTGGGTGAGGCCAGCACCCGGGGATTGGCGTCGAACAGTTTCTGGAACTGGTGCGGGTCACCGTAGACCTGTTCGGCGATGGCCCACAGCGTGTCACCGGCCTTGACCACATAGGTGCGCCCGGCGGCTTCCCGCTGGGCGGCTTCTTCCTGCAAGGCCCCTGTCTTGCTCTTGTCTGCGGGCAACTGTTGTGACGCGCTGACGGCGCGCGCCAGATCGGCCGCCGGGCCCTGCGTTGGCGCCTGGGCGCTCACGCGGTTGAGCACATTGGCGTTGTGGGCCTGCAAGGCCTGTGGCGCACTGGCCAGGCGGTCCAGCCGGGCCTTGACCTGCTCGGGCGTCTCAGGCTCTTGCTTGAGGTAGTTTTGCTGGGCCTGCAGAAAGTTCTTTTCATCGTCATTGGCGGGACGCACTTCGCGCTGCGCCTGCGCCACAGCCGCTTGCAGTGCGCTTTGAACGGCGGCCTGGGATGGCCCGTCATCCGAGCGGTGACCCGATTGACCCAGCCAGTAGCCCGCCAGCCCCACAGCCAGCAAGGCGGCGGTGCCCGCTGCCCCCACATAAAGGCCCTTGGAAAAGGACGACTGCGCTTGCACGATTTGGCCGTCCTTGACGACCAGGGAAGGGATGGGTTTCATGGGGGTCCTCTTGGTTCAGATCTGGGGGCGATGGGCCGTTTGCGTTGCTCAGCGCTTGGGTGTGCCTGCGGGCACGACGGTGGTCAGTCCGAGCAGCTTCCATTCCTGCATGCCGCCGCGGTAGTACTTGAGCTTGGCGGCGGGATAGCCCAGCTTGAGCAGGGCGCGGATGGCGCGCGGTGACTGGTCACACCAGGGGCCGTTGCACCACAGGGCCAGGGTTCTGGCCTGCTGGTAGTCCCAGCGGCCTGCGCCCGCCGCGCGCGCACCGAGCGCCGTGAGGATCTTGTCGATGTGGGGGTTGTCTTCCTTGATCACCGTGAACGGGATGTTGATGGACGTCGGAATGGTTTCAATCCGGTGAAAGTCCGGCAGCCGGGCATCGATCACCAGGCCGCTGCCGGTTTTGACCTGTCGCGTCATGAAGTCCAGCAATTCAAGTTCGCCCAGGGTTTCCACGCCCTCGGCCACTTTCATGGGGTGGATGCAGAACTCAGGACAGGGCCTGGACGTTTTGGCAAAGTCGTCGATGATCTTGTGGCCGGTGTCCTGTATGCGCTGTATCCGGACGGGCTGAGCGCCGTGCTGCACATCCACATAGGCCAGATCGGGGGTGATGTTGACCTTCAGGGCCTGGGCCGGCGTGAGCTGCGGCAGGGCCAGCAAGGACAGCAGAAAGGCGCGGTGCAGGGTCTTGAGTGACATGGCAATCCTTTTAAAGTAATTACATAGTACTCAATAAATGTGAAAAATTGAAGGGTGTTGCGTTTTTTCAGTGCGACTTGTCACGGGCGAGAACGCGCCAGAAGCCGCGAGGCGGTGATGCCAGGGTGTCTCGGGTAGCATGGGTGCATGAAGATCCTCTCGATGCTGCCGTGGTCCGACTGGCTGGCTCTGCTGTGCTTTTTCAGTCTGTGGGTGGGCTATGCCTGGTTTGCCCGGATGGGCAGCCAGCGCCAGCAGACTTTGCTGGCCAGCACCAACCACCTGCGCCACCTCTGGATGATCCAGGCCACGGCCCGTGATCCGCGCATGCTCGATGGCCTGATCACGCAGAACCTGTCAACCACGCCTTCGTTTTTTTCGTCGACCTCGATCATCATCATTGGTGGTTTGTTTGCGCTGCTGGGCACCACCGACAAGGCGGCCGAGTTGGTGCGCGAGATCCCTTTTGCCCAGCAGACCCCCATGCTGGTGTTCGAATTCAAGGTGCTGGTGCTGATCGGCATCTTTGTCTATGCCTTTTTCCGCTTTTCATGGTCGATGCGCCAATACACCTTTGTGGCGCTGGTGATCGGCGCCATGCCGCCGCCAGAGGAGTTCGCATCGGGTCGGCAGGACCGGCAGCAAACTGCCGAGCGGGCGGGGCAGCTGGTGGGGGCCGCGGCCGAGACTTTCAACGATGGTTTGCGGGCCTATTACTTTTCGTTTGCCGCCATGGCCTGGTTTTTTTCACCGCTGGCGCTGGTGTTGGCGACCGCGCTGGTGGTCATGATCCTGTATGGACGTGAATTCAAGTCGGAAGTGCTGCACGTCCTGCGCGATTGAAGGTGGGCAGCCGCCTAAAATGGCCCCATGTTTGTCCACCTTCGCCTCCACACCGAGTTTTCCATTGTCGACGCCACCTGCCGCATTGACGAGGTGGTCAAAAGTGCAGCGAAGGACGGGCAACCGGCCCTGGCGATCACGGACCTGAACAACCTGTTCGGTGGCGTCAAGTTCTACAAGGAAGGCCGCGGCAAGGGCGTCAAGCCCATCCTGGGCAGCGAAGTCCAGATCGAGGGGCTGGCGGGCGATCCGGCGCAGACTTCGCGCGTCATCTTGCTGGTGCAAAGCAAGCAGGGCTACCTCAATCTGTGCGAATTGCTGGCGCGGGGCTGGACCCGCCATGTGGTCAAGGCGCAGTCTGTGCTGCGACTCGAATGGCTGCAGGAGCTTTCCGAAGGCCTGATCCTGCTGTCCGGCGCGCAGGCAGGTCCGGTGGGTCAGGCCTTGCTGCAGGGCGACACGGGCAAGGCGTCCGACATCGCGCTGCAGCTGGCGTCGATTTTTCCCCACCGTTTCTACATCGAGCTGCAGCGTGCCGGTCGTCCGGAGGACGAGCCGCATGTGGCGGCGGCTGTGCAGCTGGCGGCCCGGCTGGGCCTGCCGGTGGTGGCCACGCACCCGGTGCAGTTTCTGACGGCCGACGACTATGAATCGCACGAGGCGCGCGTGTGCATTGCCGAGGGCGAGATCCTGGCCAATCCGCGCCGGGTGCGCCGTTTCACCCGCGAACAGTACTTCAAGTCGTCTGCCGAAATGCAGGCGCTGTTTGCCGATGTGCCCAGCGCCCTGGCCAACACGGTGGAAATTGCCAAGCGCTGCAGCCTGACGCTGGTGCTGGGCAAGCCGCAGCTGCCCAATTTCCCGATCCCGCCGGTCAACGGCGTCGTCATGTCGGTGGAGGAGTATTTCCGCCACGTCTCGCACGAGGGGCTCAAGGAGCGCCTGATCCACCTGTACCCCGACGAAGCCCAACGCGAAGCCGAGCGCCCGCGTTATGTGGAGCGGCTGGAGTTTGAACTGAACACCATCCTCAAGATGGGTTTTCCGGGTTACTTCCTGATCGTGGGGGACTTCATCCAGTGGGCCAAGAACAACGGCTGCCCGGTGGGGCCGGGCCGTGGTTCGGGGGCCGGTTCATTGGTGGCGTATGCGCTCAAGATCACCGACCTGGACCCTCTGCAATACAACCTGCTGTTCGAGCGTTTCCTGAACCCGGAACGCGTGTCGATGCCCGACTTCGACATCGATTTCTGTCAGACCAACCGCGACCGTGTCATCGAGTACGTGAAGGAAAAGTACGGGCGTGATGCGGTCAGCCAGATTGCCACCTTCGGCACCATGGCGGCGCGCGCGGCCATCCGCGACGTGGGCCGGGTGATGGACCTGAGCTACACCTTCTGCGATGGCATCAGCAAGCTGATCCCGAACAAGCCGGGCAAACCCGTCACCATCCAGTACCCGCCGCCCGACCTCAAGCCCGATGACCGCGAAAAATACGCGATTGCGGCGGAGCCGATGCTGGCCGAGCGCATCGAGCGGGAAGAGGACGTCAAGAACCTGATCGAGATGGCGCAGAGCCTGGAGGGCATGACCCGCAACATCGGCATGCACGCCGGTGGGGTGCTGATCGCGCCCGGCAAGCTGACCGATTTCTGTCCGCTCTACCAGCAGCCCGGCAGTGAATCAGCGGTCAGCCAGTACGACAAGGACGACGTGGAGGCCGCAGGCCTGGTCAAGTTCGACTTTCTGGGCCTGGCCACGCTGACCATCCTGGAGATTGCCCGCGAGTTCATCATGAAGCGGCACAAGGGCCAGGAGAACTTCGCCTTTGAGAACATTCCGCTCGACGATGCGGCCACTTACCGGCTGTTCCAGGAAGGCAAGACCGAGGCCGTGTTCCAGTTTGAAAGCCGCGGCATGCAGGGCATGTTGCGCGACGCCAAACCGACGCGGCTGGAAGACCTGATCGCCCTGAACGCCCTGTACCGGCCGGGCCCGATGGACCTGATTCCCAGCTTTGTGGCCCGCAAGCACGGACGCGAAGAGGTGGTGTACCCGCACCCTGCGGTGGCCGAGATGCTGTCCGAGACCTACGGCATCATGGTCTACCAGGAGCAGGTGATGCAGACGGCGCAGATCCTGGGCGGTTACTCGCTCGGTGGCGCCGACCTGCTGCGCCGCGCCATGGGCAAGAAAAAGGCCGAGGAGATGGCCGAGCACCGCGAGAAGTTCCGCGCCGGTGCCTTGGCCACGCACAACATCCCGCAGGACCAGGCCGACGAGGTCTTTGACCTGATGGAGAAGTTCGCGGGCTACGGCTTCAACAAGTCGCACGCCGCCGCCTATTCCCTGCTGGCCTACCACACGGGCTGGCTCAAGGTGCACTACACCGCCGAGTTCTTCTGCGCCAACATGACGGTGGAGATGGACGACACCGACAAGCTCAAGGTCTTGTTCGAAGATGCGCTCAAGTTCGGCATCACCTTCGATCCGCCGGATGTGAATCGGGGCCACTACCGCTTTGAGCCGGTCACCGACAAGGTCATCCGCTACGGACTGGGCGCCGTCAAGGGCACTGGGCAGCAGGCGATCGAAGCGATTGTGGCGGCGCGCGAAGAGGGCGGGGCCTTTACCAGCCTGTTCGATTTCTGTGTGCGCGTGGACCGCACTCGCCTGAACAAGCGCACCCTTGAAGCCCTCATCAAGGCAGGCGCGTTCGATTCGCTGCACATGAACCGCGCGTCGTTGGTGGCCAGCATTGACAAGGCCTTTGACTTTGCCAACGCCACCGCGGCCAACGCCAACCAGGGCGGCCTGTTTGACATGCTGGGCGACGATTCGCACGGCTCCAGCACGCAGGAACCCGAGCTGGAGGATGTGCTGCCCTGGGGCATCAAGGAGCGTCTGACCTTCGAGAAAACCGCCGTCGGCTTCTACCTTTCGGGCCACCTGTTTGACGCGGTGGAGCGCGAGGTGCGCCAGTTCGTGCGCCGCAAGATCGATGACCTGATCGACAGCCGCGAACCGCAGCTGATCGCGGGCATCGTGAGTGACCTGCGCATCATCAACGGCCAGCGCGGCAAGGTGGCCATCTTCAAGCTCGACGACAAATCGGCTGTGCTGGAAGCCACCGCCGATGAAGGGCTGATCAACTCCGCCAAGGGGGCGCTCAAGGACGATGAGCTGATCGTGGTCATGGCCAAGATGCAGATGGACCGCTTCACCGGCGGCTTTCGCCTCAAGATCGAGCAGATCTGGGACTTGGGGGCCGCGCGCTGCCGCTTCGGCAAGTACCTGCGGGTGAAAGTCAACGCTCGCTCGCCCGACATCGAGCGCCTGACACGGGAGTTTCCCCCTCTGCGCGAAGACACCGAACACGGTGAACTGGTCAAGGGTTTGCCGGTGCGGCTGTCACTGGAGCGGCACGCTGGCGAGCTGGGTGCCCGTGCCGAACTGGCGCTGGGTGAGCGGGCCCGCTTTTTCCCGTCCGATGCCGCTCTGGCCAGCTGGATGGCCCAGGCCGAGCAGGGGCAGGCCCAGATCGTCTACGACGAAAGCCAGAAGATGGTGGCCGTCCCCGCCGTCGCGCTGTAGGGGCCCTTGCCGAGCGCGATGGTGAACCCGAGGTCCTCATCGCGGTCGGCGACCGCTCCTACGGGACCCTGGAGTTTTTGTAGGAGC
>Ga0255192_1000126_pt1 | contig 15553 bp, 13 predicted proteins | sample Miss_Miss_RepC_8_2_FD_189950 | JGI IMG/M metagenome (GOLD analysis project Ga0255192, IMG submission 189950) | Freshwater microbial communities from Mississippi River, Louisiana, United States - Miss_Miss_RepC_8h | ecosystem: Environmental > Aquatic > Freshwater > River | place: USA: Louisiana...
ACGTCTTCGTCGCGCTTGAGGGTCTTGCCCGGCGAAACCTTGTCAGATTGTGCTTGCGCTTCGGCTTCGTTGCGGGCCACGTACACATTGCCGTCTTCGTCGTACCAGGCCGGGATCTGGTGGCCCCACCACAGCTGGCGCGAGATGCACCAGTCCTGGATGTTGTTCATCCACTGGTTGTAGGTGTTGACCCAGTTCTCGGGCACAAAGCTCACTTGGCCGGACTGCACCGCGTCGATGGCTTTTTGCGCGATGCTCTTGCCCGTGGCGTCGCCTTGGCCCACCTGGTTCATGGCCACGAACCACTGGTCGGTCAGCATGGGCTCGATCACCTGGCCGGTGCGGGCGCAGCGCGGCACCATGAGCTTGTGCTTTTTCGCTTCGACCAGCTGGCCCGCGGCTTCGAGGTCGGCCACCACGGCCTTGCGGGCCACGAAGCGGTCCAGACCGCGGTACTTCTCGGGCGCGTTGTCGTTGACGGTGGCGTCCAGATTCAGCACGCAGATCATGTCCAGCTTGTGGCGCTGACCCACGGCGTAGTCATTGGTGTCGTGCGCGGGCGTGACCTTGACCACGCCGGTGCCGAATTCCTTGTCCACGTACTCGTCGGCAATCACGGGGATGGTGCGGTTGCACAAGGGCAGCTTGACCTGCTGGCCAATCAAATGCTTGTAACGCTCGTCTTCGGGGTGCACCATCACGGCCACGTCGCCCAGCAGGGTCTCAGGCCGGGTGGTGGCGACCGTGAGGCTGCCACTGCCGTCCGCCAGGTCGTAGCGGATGTGCCACATTGAGCCGTCTTCTTCCTCGCTCTCGACTTCCAGATCCGACACCGCGCTCATCAGCACCGGGTCCCAGTTGACCAGGCGCTTGCCGCGGTAGATCAGGCCCTGTTCGTAGAGCTTCACAAAGGTCTCGGTCACCACCTTGGAGAGCTTGTCGTCCATGGTGAAGTACTCGCGGCTCCAGTCCACGCTGTCGCCCATGCGGCGCATCTGCTGCGTGATGGTGTTGCCCGATTGCTCTTTCCATTCCCAGACTTTGGCCACGAAATTCTTGCGGGCCTCAGCAGGTGTGGGCCCCATGTCGTGGCGGCTGATGCCCTCTGCCTGCAGCTGACGCTCCACCACGATCTGGGTGGCAATGCCCGCATGGTCGGTGCCCGGAACCCAGGCGGTGTTGAAGCCCATCATGCGGTGGTAGCGCGTCAGGCTGTCCATGATGGTCTGGTTGAAGGCATGGCCCATGTGCAGCGTGCCCGTGACGTTAGGCGGCGGCAGCTGGATGGCAAAGGCGGGCGCGCCCTCCTTGGCGGCCTGGGTGCCACGGAAACCGGCCACGCCGTAGCCACGCTTTTCCCATTCGGGGCCCCAGTGGGCTTCCAGGGCGGCGGGTTCGAAGGACTTGGACAGGCTCTCAAGGCCGGGTTGGGCGGGGCTCGTGCTCATGCTGGGATCTGGGGAAAGTAGGGGCGGCACCAGGGTGTGCAGCCAAAGGTCCGGCAAGACCGGAAAACCATGGATTTTACCGGTCTGCCGCCCTCCCGACCCGTCAAAGAGCCGCTTGTCTTGCCCGGAGCTGTTCCCATGAAACCAGCTCACCGGCCAGCGCACTGGCCATCACGGTGGGGGGGCTGGCCAGCCAGACCTGGCCTGGCCCCGATCGGCCCGGAAAGTTGCGGTTGATGGCGCTGACGGTCACTTGCCCCGCATCGGTGGATGAGCCTGGGCCGCAATTGGCACAGGCACCGCAGGACGGTTGCAGCATGCGCACGCCCATGGCCCGGAAAGTCTTGTCGTAGCCTCGCTCGATGCAATGGTCGCGCACGGCGGTGGTGCCGTACTGCAGGAAAGCCTGCACCTGTGGCGGTATGCGCAGACCGTTTTCCAGGCCCCAGGCCAGGACCGCGTGGTAGTGGTCAAAGTCCTCGCGCTTGCCTGCGGTGCAGGAGCCGCCGTAGGCGATGTCGATGGGGACGCGGTGCTGCAACTCTGACAAGGGCAGGCCTTGGCCTGGGTCTCCCGGGCGGGCGACCATGGGGGACAGGTCAGACAGGTTCAGCTGCAGCACATGGGCATGAGGGGCGTCCGGGTCGCTGTGCATCCAGTCTTCGATCTGGAAGTCCACCCCTCGGCGCTCGCGCAGATAGCGCCGTGTAGCTTCATCGGGTGCCACGATCCCGGTCAGGCCGCCCAGCTCTGCGGTCATGTTGGTCAAGGTGGCGCGTTCGTCAATGCTCAGGTGGGCGGTGCCTTCGCCTGCAAACTCAAACACCTTGCCGACGCCAGCGCCCTCGCGGATCAGGGGCAGGGCCAGCAGGTGCAGCACCAGATCCTTGGCCGTGACGCCCGCCCTCAGGCGGCCTGTGAGGTCAACGCGGATGGACTCAGGCCAGGTCACGCGCACCGCACCGGTCACAAACGCGTTGGCCATGTCGGTGGTGCCGACGCCAAAGGCGGCGCAGCCCAGCGCGCCACTGTGCGGGGTGTGCGAATCGGTGCCCACCACCACCTGTCCCGGCAGGGCGTAGTGCTCCGCCATCATGGCGTGCGATATGCCCGCCACATGGCTGCCGTCATCCTCGGCCGCCTCGGTCTCGGTCAGGGTGCGGTGCATGCGCAGGCCATGACGCGCTGCGAAATCGCGCTGAGCCTGGCTCATCGCCCGCATGGGCCCGATCAGTTGACCGCGCACATGGGCCGGGCTTTCTTCGACATAGGAGGTGTGGTCTTCGAACACCACGATCTGCTGTGCCCGTTGCAGCTGGAAGTCCGGTCCGAGGGCACCGCGCAGCAAGGTGTCTGCCATGCCGGTGTAGTACTCGTGAATGAAGCGCCAGTCGGCGCGTACAAAAACGCCGTCGCCCGTGCTGGGCAGATCGGGTGTGGCCGGTGTCTGCAGCAGATGGCGCGAGAGGATTTTCTCGAACAGGGTCTGCGGGCGACGCACAGGCAGGTCTGTCGGGCTGCAGTGTTGCAGGTGGGATTGTCCCCAGCGCAGCAGTCCGCCTGCCTGAAGGAGGGTGGCGGCCAGCCCTTCTCGTTCGGCCAACAGATCGGGCAGCAACTGCTGAAGCGACTGCACTTCGCCGCGTTCAATCCGTTCAAGCAAGGCGAAGTTGGTGGATGTCCACAGGCCGATGTTGTCCGCATTCTGTCGGTAAATGCGTTCGAAACTCTGGGCAAACACCAGTCGGATGCCTGCCAGCTGCTCGGCCGTGGGGCTGTGCTCACGCGAAGAACCTTTGCCGTAACGGTGGCCAGCAACCAGCACTTCAAAACCACCGGCACGCAATTGCCCGCGGGCAATGGGCGATTGCCCTTCGCAGCGCAGGCCTGTGTGGGCGAATTCGCCGAGGCGGGTGTCGTAATGGCTGAGGATGGCCACGGGCGTGATCTCATCGGTGGAGATGTCGTCGCGCAGCGGCAGGGCGCTGGCCAGCGTGAGTGCCTGGCCGCTCAGCTGCACAGACACCTGTGCCAGGCTTTGACTGAGGTAGAGAATTTTCATGGGGCTTGTTCTTCTGCGGCGTAGGACGAGAGCGCTTCAAGCAGCAGTTGCGCAGCAGGTGTCAGGCTGTCTTCACCGCGGTGGCAGATCACGAAGCGGCGGCGTGCCCAAGGCTCCAGCAATGGCAGGATTTTCAGACCCCAGGCCTGCGCGTGCAGTGGCGTGACTTCACGCGGAACCACGGCAATGGCCAGATCGGCGCGCACCACGCGCATGGCCGCTTCAAAGTTGGTCACGATCACGCGGTGCTGCAGAGGCTTGCCCAGCCGTGCGGCCTCGCGCTGCAGCATCACCTCGACCGCCGAATGGATCGGCATGATGACGTGTTCGTAGTCCAGCGTGTCGACCAGATGCACGCTTTCACGAGCAGCCAGCGGATGATCGTGGCGCACGGCCACGCACAGGTGGTCGTGGGTGTAAGTGCGGGTGTGCAGCAGACCGGTTTCTGAAGCATCCCAGCAGATGCCCAGTGCGGCCACGCCTTCGCGTATGCCGCGCACCACCTCGGGGCTGATGCGTTCTTCCAGGTCGATCTGGATATTGCGGTGCTCCGGCTGCTTGAGAAAGTGCGCGATGTGGTCGGCCAGCGACTCGGCCATGACCGACGCGGTGGCCAGCACATTGACCCGGCCCTGCAGGCCTGCGGCATGCCCTGCCATGTCGCGCTCGATCAGGCGGGCCGATATCAGCATGCTGCGTGCGTGTTGCAGCAGCGTTTCGCCCGCCGGTGTCGGGGCCACACCGTGGCGCTTGCGCAGCAAAAGCCGCGCTCCGACGGTGTCCTCGAGTTGGGCCAGCCGTTTGCTGACGGCGGAGGCGACCATGCTGGACTCCTCTGCCGCCCGGCGCATGTTGCCGGTCTCGCAGACGCTCACAAACAGCCGCAAGGTGGTCAGGTCCAGGTCACGCAATCTAGAATTTCCCTTTTGGAATGTATAAGATGAATAAATGACAATATTAAACCAATCTGGAATATCTAGAATCGGGGCATGAGGAGACCAACATGAGCACATTCCCGTGGCCAGCCCAGGTCACATTGCGTGAAGTGGGCTTGCGCGATGGCTTGCAAAGCATCGCCAGGACCTTGCCGACCCAGCAAAAAATTGAATGGATACGTGACGCCCACGCCGCAGGTGTCCGGGAAATGGAGGTGGGTTCTTTTGTTCCCCCGAAATTGCTGCCCCAGCTGGCCGACACGGCCGAACTGGTCGCATTTGCCAAAACCCTTCCCGGTCTGGTGGTGTCGGTGCTGGTGCCCAACCTCAAGGGGGCCGAACGTGCCATGGACAGTGGTGCCGACTGGATGCTGCTGCCACTGTCGGCCAGCCACGCGCACAGCCTGGCCAACCTGCGCAAGACACCGGATGAAGTGGTGGCCGAAATCGCGGCCATGGTCGAGGCACGCCGCGTGCGGGGCTCAGCGATTCGCATCGAGGTGGGCATGAGCACCGCGCTGGGTTGCACGATCCAGGGCGAGGTGGCGGTCGATGAGGTGCTGCGTCTGCTCAAGGCCGTGCTGGCTTTGGGCGTGGACCGCGTCGGCCTGGCCGATACGGTGGGCTATGCCGACCCGCGCCAGGTGGGCGAGTTGTTCGCCCGCGCTCGCGAAGTCGCTGGAGACAAGCTGGCCTGCGGCCACTTCCATGACACGCGCGGTCTGGGGATCGCCAATGTGATGGCGGCGCTGCAGGCCGGTGAGACGCGCTTTGACGCCTGCCTGGCAGGCATTGGCGGTTGCCCGCATGCACCCGGTGCCAGTGGCAATGTGGCCACCGAAGACCTGGCCTATCTGTTTGCCAGCATGGGCATCGAAACAGGCATCCATTTTGAAAAACTGATGGCGCTGCGCACCAAGGTGGCGGGCTGGTTGGCGGGCGAATGCCTGCACGGCAGCATCGCTCAGGCGGGGCTTCCGCAACCGCTCAAAATACGCATCCAAACACAGCACAAACAACTGGCATGAACAGCACAAAACCTCTTCCGCTCGAAGGTTTGCGGGTCGTCGAATTCACCCACATGGTCATGGGGCCCACCTGCGGCATGATCCTGGCCGATCTGGGGGCCGAGGTCATCAAGGTGGAGCCGATAGAAGGGGACCGCACCCGCCACCTCCTGGGTTCGGGGGCGGGATTTTTCCCGATGTTCAACCGAAACAAAAAAAGCATTCAGATCAACCTTCAGCACCCTGAAGGCGCTGACATGGCTCGCCGCCTGTGTGCGACAGCCGATGTGGTGGCCGAGAACTTCAAGCCTGGCACCATGGCCAAGTACGGTCTGGACTACGCCAGCCTGTCCAAGGTCAACCCCAAAATCATCTACGCCAGCCTCAAGGGCTTTCTGCCTGGGCCGTACGAGCACCGCACTGCGCTCGATGAAGTGGTGCAGATGATGGGCGGCCTCGCCTACATGACAGGGCGCCCCGGCGATCCGCTGCGCGCGGGCACCAGCGTGAACGACATCATGGGCGGCATGTTCGGTGCGATTGGCGTGCTGGGCGCGCTGATCCAGCGCGGCATCACTGGCAAAGGGCAAGAGATCCAGTCGGCCCTGTTCGAGAACAACGTCTTTCTGGTCGGCCAGCACATGCTGCAGTACGCCATCACCGGCGTGGCTGCCGAGCCCATGCCCAATCGCATTTCGGCCTGGGCGGTTTATGACGTGTTCACCGTGAAAGACAACGAGCAAATCTTTTTGGCCGCTGTCAGCGATGCACAGTGGAAGACCTTCTGCGAATTGCTGGGTTTTACAGACTTGCTGGCCGATCCGCGCTACGCCACCAACAACGCCCGTGTCGAGCAGCGTGTGCAGCTGTTGCCTGTCCTGCGTGAACGCTTGCAAAAGTGGACGGCTGCGCAGTTGTCGGCCATGTTCGAAAAAGCTGGACTTCCTTATGCGCCCATTTCAAAGCCCGAAGAGTTGTTTGACGACCCCCACCTCCAGGCCACCGGTGGCCTGGCCGATGTGGCTTTGACCGATGGTCCTAAAGCCGGTCAAACAGCCAAGGCCGCCTTGCTGCCCTTGACGCTGGATGGTCAGCGCCTCGGTGTTCGCCTGCAGCCGCCATGCCAGGGGCAGGACACGCAGGCGCTGCTGACCGAGCTGGGCCTGTCAGCGCAAGAAGTCGAACGTCTGCGTCAGGCACGCGCGGTCGCCTGACGTACCCATTTCCCTCGTCCTCAAAATCAACACACACGGAGCCCCTTGATGAACACACCATTGCAACGACGCCAGGTGCTGGCTGGCATGACCGCTGCGGCCTTTTCCAGCGTGACCTGGGCGCAGAGCGATCGTCCCGTCAAATTCATTTTGCCCAACGCCACCGGTTCGGGTGTGGATGCCATCACCCGAGCAGCCGCTCCTGCTCTAGGCAAAGCGCTGGGCACCAGTGTGGTGGTCGAAAACCAGGCCGGTGCCAGTGGCGTGATCGGCCTGCAGGCGCTGGGCAAGAGCGCGCCAGACGGCTTGACCTTGTCGGTGGTTTCGAACAATGTGGTGATTTTCCCCAGTGTCATGAAAAACCTGCCATTCGACATGCCGGGTGATTTCACGCCGATCGCTGTGGTGGGGGCAACACCGATGGTGCTGGTGGCCAATCCGCAAAAAGTACAGGCAGGCAACGCCCGTGAATTCATGGCGGCCCTCAAGTCCAAACCAGATGGCTACAACTTCGGCTCGGGTGGCACAGGCACCATCCTGCATCTTGCCGGTGAAATGTTTCTGGACACCGCAGGCGTCAAAGCCCGCCACATTCCATACAAAGGTGTCGGTCCCATGGTCACTGATTTGCTGGGCGGGCAGATCGACTTTGCCGTGGCAGCGTTGCCCAGCGTGCACCAGCACATCAAGAGCGGCGCGCTCAAGCCGCTGGGCATGTGTGGCGACAAGCGCACACCGGCCGCTCCCGAGATTCCAACCTTCGTCGAGCAGGGCTTGCCAGCCTATGTGATTGACGCCTGGTTTGGCGTGCTGGGACCCAAGGGCATGAGCGCCGCCGCCGTCAAGAAAGTGCATGAAGCCCTGGTGGCCGCCTTCAATGACCCGACGGTCAAGGAAACGATGACCAAACAGGGCAACACCATTGCCATCAGCACGCCCGAGCAGGCTCAAAAAGCATTCCGCTCCGAGATGGAGCGTTTTGCCGCACTGGTCAAGAAGGTGGGTATCGAACCGCAATAAGCCCCTTCGCTCGCTGCTTGACTTTTCGAGATCAAGCAGCGAGCATCGCCACCCATGTCCATCCAGGTTCTGATCGTCGGTATCCACCTCGCGCGCAGCACGCGGGGCAAGCCCTGCGCGCCACCGTCCGCCTGATCAGGCCCGGCGGTCTGCAGACCGTCGGCGCCCATTTCTCCCCCTTTTTCGTTTTTCACTGGCTGCTGGCCCACGGCGGGGTGCAGCCGTCCATGCATGGAGAAAAGACATGGCTGATCTGTTTGACAACCCGATGGGTTTGTGTGGTTTCGAGTTTGTGGAGTTCGCCTCGCCCGTGGCGGGCGTGCTCGAGCCCCTGTTTGAAAAAATGGGCTTCACGCTGGTGGCCAGGCACCGCTCCAAAGACGTGGTGCTCTACCGCCAGGGCGACATCAACTTCATCGTCAACCGTGAGCCGCGCAGCCTGGCCGGTTACTTTGCCGCCGAGCACGGCCCCGGGCCTTGCGCCATGGCCTTTCGGGTGCGTGACGCGCACAAGGCCTACGCCCGTGCGCTGGAGCTTGGTGCCCAGCCGGTTGAAGTGCCCACGGGCCCGATGGAGCTGCGCCTGCCCGCGATCAAAGGCATTGGCGGTGCGCCGCTGTACCTGATCGACCGTTTTGAAGACGGCAAGAGCATCTATGACATTGACTTTGAATGGCTGCCCGGTGTCGAGCGCCACCCGGTGGGCCACGGCTTCAGGATGATCGACCACCTGACCCACAACGTCTACAAGGGCCGCATGGCGTTCTGGGGCAGCTTCTATGAACGCATCTTCAACTTCCGCGAGATCCGCTATTTCGACATCAAGGGCGAGTACACCGGCCTGACGAGCCGCGCCATGACCGCGCCGGACGGTTTGATCCGCATTCCGCTCAACGAGGAATCGGGTCAGAACGGCGGCCAGATCGAGGAATACCTGATGCAGTTCAATGGCGAAGGCATCCAGCACATCGCCCTGCTCAGCGATGACCTGCTCAAAAGCGTGGATGCTCTGCAGATGGCGGGCATTCCGCTCATGACCGCGCCCAACGACATCTATTACGAGATGCTCGAAGAGCGCCTGCCAGGTCACGGTGAGCCCGTGGGGGAGCTGCAGACGCGCGGCATCCTGCTTGATGGCTCCACCGCGAACGGTGAGAAGCGCCTGCTGCTGCAGATTTTCAGTCAGACCCAGCTGGGCCCCGTGTTCTTCGAGTTCATCCAGCGCAAGGCCGACGAAGGCTTTGGCGAAGGCAACTTCAAAGCCCTGTTTGAATCGATGGAACGTGACCAGCTGCGCCGTGGCGCCATCGCGGGCGCCAAGGGCTGAGCAGCCTCAGTCCATGCGGATGTTGGCGGCCTTGATGGCTTTGGTCCAGTCCGCTGTTTCACGATCAAGCAAGCGTGTGGTGTCAGCGGGCGAGAGGTAACGCACCTCGATGCCTGCGGCATCCGCACGTTGTCGGGTTTCGGGCAACTCCATCGCGCGCTTGAGGTCGGCCGACAGCTTTTGCAGCACGGCGGCAGGCGTACCGGCCGGGGCGTAGATCGCCACCCAGGATTCGAGTTCGAAGTTGGACAGACCGGCTTCGGCCACGGTGGGCACTTGCGGCATGCCGGGGGGGCGGGTCTTGCCGGTCACCGCCAGGGCCTTGAGTTTGCCCGCCTGCACATGCTGCATGACCGAAGGCGGCGTAGTGATGAACACCTGCACCTGACCGGCCAGCACATCCGCAATCGCCTGGCCCGAGCCCTTGTAGGGCACATGGGTCATTTGCGCACCGGTCTGCATCTTGAAGATCTCGGTACCGATGTGCGAGACCGAGCCATTGCCCTGAGAGGCGTAGTTGAGCTTGTCCGGGTTGGCCTTGGCGTAGGCGATGAATTCCTTCAGGTTGCTGGCAGGCACCGAGGGGTGCACCGCGACCACATTGGTCGCCACCGTCACCAGGCCCACGGGCGTGAGGTCTTTGAGTTCCCAGGGCAGCTTGTCCATCAGGATCGGGTTGGCGATGTGGTAACCCGAGTAGGACACCAGCAGCGAATAGCCGTCTTTGGCACCACGCGCGACTTGCTGGTAGGCCAGGTTGCCGCTGGCGCCGGGTTTGTTTTCAATCACCACAGATTGACCCATGACCTTGGCCAGGCTGTCGCCCACCAGGCGGGCCGAGGTGTCCACCAGGCCACCGGGCGGGTTGGGCACGACCAGGCTGATGGGGCGGGCCGGGAAGGCCTGCGCCCACAGTGCCAAAGGCGCTGCAAGCAGGGCCGCGCAAAGCAGGCGACGGGGATTCGAAAGCTTCATGGTGTTGTCTCCGTGGGTGAATGAATGCGGTGTCAGCGCATGCCGATGCGTGCGTCTGGGCCGAAGATGGTGGCGGCCTCTTTGGGCAGGCAGCGCCAGTACTGGGGGGACGCCTGAACCTGGCCCTGCAGCGCCGCCGCCGCATGCCAGCCCCAGCGCGGGTTGTAAAGAAAGGCGCGGGCCAGGGCCACCAGATCGGCGTCGCCGCGCTGCAGCACGCCCTCGGCCTGGGTGGGGTCGGTGATCAAGCCCACCGCCATGGTGGGCAGGCCAGTGCGCGCTTTCACCGCCTTGGCCAGATGCACCTGGTATTCAGGGCCGATGGTGATCTTTTGCAGAGGGGACACGCCGCCCGATGACACATGCACGAACTGGGCGCCCGCTGCCTTGATGCGATCGCTCAGCTCGGCGGTTTCCTCGATGGTCCAGCCGCCTTCCACCCAGTCGGTGCCCGACAGACGGATGCCCAGCGTGCCGTCAAACACCTCGCGCACGCCCTTGAACACCTCCATCACGAAGCGGATGCGGTTCTCGAAACTGCCACCGTAGGCGTCCTGGCGCTGGTTGGAAATGGGCGAGAGGAATTCGTGCAGCAGGTAGCCGTGGGCGCCGTGCAGCTCGATGGCGTCGATGCCGATGGCCTGCGCGCGGCGGGCGGTGGCGATGAAGTCGGCCTGGATTTTGGCAATGCCCTCGGCGCTCAGTTCGGTCGGGGCCGGTTCCTGCGGCAGGTGGGGCAGGGCGCTGGGGCCCAACGGCTGCCAGCCCCCGTCTTGCGGTGCGATCAGCATGCCGCCGCGCCAGGGCACTTCGCTCGATGCCTTGCGGCCCGCGTGGCTGATCTGCATGCAGACCGGCATGGGCGGGGCGTTGCGACGGGCGCGATCGAGCTTGTCGTGCAGGGCTGCCTGGGTGGCGTCGTCCCACAGGCCCAGGCAGGCGGGGGTGATCCGCCCTTCGGGAGACACGGCCGTGGCCTCCAGAATCAGCAGACCGGCGCCGCTGTTGAGCAGGCTGGTCCAATGGCTCTGGTGCCAGTCGGTGGCGTGGCCATCCACCGCCGAATACTGGCACATGGGTGCGATCACGATGCGGTTGGGCAGGGTGAGGGGGCCGCGTGGGGCGCTGAACGTGAAAGGGGTGAAAAGCTGGCTCATGCGCGCATGCTACCCAACGGCCTATGTCCCCGCGATCCAGCAGGTGACAGCTTAAGTGATGGGGCTGCTGGCCCAGCAAGCCCACTCCAGCCCCAGGGGCGCCTGAATGGACAAGGCTTCGCCGGTGACCGGGTGGCGCAGGTCCAGTTGCAACGCATGCAGCCACAGGCGGCCAATGCCCAGGTGCGCGGCCACCGCCCGGTTCAGCGGCCCTTTGCCGTGGGTGGCGTCGCCAATGATCGGGTGGGCGATGTGTTTGGCGTGGCGGCGCAGCTGGTGGCGGCGCCCGGTCAGGGGTTGCAGTTCCACTTCTGCCCAGCGCAGGCTCGGGAATGTGCCTTGCGGGATGGGCAATTCACCCCGGCGCAGGGTGCGCAAGCGCGTCTGGGCGCTTTGAACTTCCTCACGCTGGCTGCGCATGTCGTCGGGCATGCGCTTTAAAGGGTGGTCGATGAACAGTTCGTCGGCAGGCCAGCCGCGCACGATGGCGCGGTAGGTCTTGTGCAGGCCTTCGCCGCTTTCAAACGCCAGGCCCAGCGCGCGGGCCACTTCGGCGCCCAGCGCAAACACCAGCACGCCGCTGGTGCCCTTGTCCAGGCGGTGTGCGGGCCAGACCGGCTGCGCGATCTGGTCGCGCAGGGTCTGCAGCACAAAGCGCGATTCCCCCTTGTCCAGCGGGGTGCGGTGCACCAGCCAGCCAGCGGGTTTGTTGACGATGGCGAGATAATCGTCGAGGTAAAGGATATCGAGCATGCTGTTCTTATTGTCTCCCGCCAAATCCCTCGATTACGACACGCCCGCGGGCGATGTGCCGCACACCCTGCCCGCTTTTGTGCCCCAGGCGGCCGAGCTGATTGAAGTGTTGCGCCCGTATTCGCCCCCGCAGATCGCCGAGCTGATGGACCTGTCGGACGCCCTGTCGGTGCTCAACGTCGCGCGCTACGAGGCCTGGAGCCCGAAGTTCACCGCCAAAAACGCCAAGCAGGCGGTGCTGGCCTTCAATGGCGATGTGTACGAAGGCCTGGACGCCAAAACCCTGAACGCCAAACAGCTTGAATGGGCGCAGGAGCATGTCTGCATTCTGAGCGGCCTGTACGGCGTGCTGCGCCCGCTGGACTGGATGCAGCCCTACCGCCTGGAAATGGGCACCAGCCTCAAGAACCCCAAGGGCGCCAACCTCTACAAGTTCTGGGGCCCGCAGATTGCGCAGTACCTCAATGAACGGCTGGCCCAGGACAAGCAGCCGGTCATCATCAACCTGGCCTCGCAGGAATACTTCAAATCGGTGGACCGCAAGACCTTGCAGGCCCGCGTGGTCGAGTGCGTGTTTGAAGACTACAAGGGCGGCAAATACAAGGTCATCAGCTTCAACGCCAAGCGTGCGCGCGGCCTGATGGCGCGCTGGGCCATCCTGAACAAGGCGAAAAAGCCCGAAGACCTGCTGGCCTTTGACAGCGAAGGCTATGCCTTTGACCAGGCCGCGTCCGAGCCCGATCGCCTGGTGTTTCGCCGCAAGCAGCAGGACTGATGTGTCCGGGCGCATGCGGTTTCTGTTTGTCATCCCGGGCTTGGCCCGGGATCCCTGGATTCCCGCTTTCGCGGGAATGACGAGATCCAATTCATGAGCAACACCCCTGAACAATCCCAGCTGGGCAAAGCCAGCAGCTACGCCGACCAGTACGACGCGAGCCTGCTTTTTCCCATCCCGCGCCAGACCAAACGCGACGAAATCGGGGTGACCGGTCGCCCGGTCTTCTTTGGCGCCGACCTCTGGACCGCGTTTGAATTGTCCTGGCTCAACCCCAAGGGCAAGCCGCAGGTGGCCATTGCGCATTTCACGGTTCCGGCCGAGAGCACGCACATTGTTGAAAGCAAGTCCTTCAAGCTGTATCTGAACAGCTTCAACAACAGCCGCTTTGAGTCTGCAGACGAGGTCAAGGCCCGTTTGCGCGCTGACATCAGTGCCGCCATCTGGAGTGGTGGGCCGGTCATGGCCAGCGCAGGGGTGAAATTGCTCATGCCCGAGCAGTTCGACGCCGAGCCGGTGCACGAACTCGACGGCCTGAACCTGGACCGGCTGGACATTGAATGCACCCGCTACCAGCCCGCGCCCGAGCTGCTGACCGTCAACGCCTTTGACGCGCCAGTCACTGAAACCTTGGTCAGCCACCTGCTCAAGAGCAACTGCCTGGTGACCGGCCAGCCCGACTGGGGCAGCGTGCAGATCAGCTACAGCGGCCACCAGATCGATCAGGCGGGCCTGTTGCAGTACATCGTGAGCTTTCGCAACCACAACGAATTTCACGAGCAATGCGTCGAGCGCATCTTCATGGACATCTGGACGCGCTGCAAACCCACGCAACTGACGGTGTACGCGCGCTACACCCGCCGCGGCGGGCTGGACATCAATCCCTGGCGCACCAGCGCGCCGGGGGCGCTGCCGCCCAATGTGCGCACGGCGCGGCAGTGAGGCTCAGCCTCTCACCAGGCCTTCCAGCACATTGACCGCATTGATGCCAACTTCGGCCACGGCATAACCACCTTCCATGGTGATGACCGTAGGCAGGCTCATCGAGGCCAGCGCCCGGCCCACCTGCAGGTAGTCGGCTGAGCGCAGCGTGAAGCCGGAGATCGGGTCGCCCTCAAACGTGTCCAGCCCCAGGGGCACGACCAGCGCCTGCGGTGCAAAGTCGCTCACGGCCTGCAGCGCGCGTTGCAGGGTGCCCAACCAGGCCTCGAAACCCGTGCCGCGCGGCAGTGGCAGGTTGAGGTTGAAGCCTTCGCCCGCGCCCGCGCCGCGCTCGTCGGCATGGCCCAGAAAAAAGGGGTATTCGGTGCGCGGGTCGCCATGAATGGACACGGTGAGCACATCGTCCCGTTCGTAAAAACAGGTCTGCGTGCCGTTGCCGTGGTGGTAGTCGATGTCGAGCACGGCCACGCGCGCCAGGCCACCGTCGCGCAGGGCTTGTGCGGCCACGGCCCCGTTGTTCAAAAAGCAGTAACCGCCCATGAAGGCCGGACCGGCGTGGTGGCCGGGTGGGCGCGTCAGCGCAAAGGCGCTGCGCTCGCCAGACAGCACCGCCTGTGCAGCGGCCAGCGCGCAGGCTGCGCCTTCGCGCGCCGCGGCCCAGCTGCCCGCCATGAGCGGCGTGCCCGAGTCAAAGGCGTATTGCCCAAGCCGCGCGGCAAAGTTGTGGGGCGGCGCATCGGTGCGAAAGGCGTGTGGTTGGGCCAGCGGCCAGACCGAGGGCAGGGCATCGCGCTCGGCATTGGTCGGGTCCATCGCCACCCACTCGTTCCAGGCACCAGTCAGAAACTCCAGATAGTCTGGGGTATGCACACGGCGCAAGGCGGCGTCCAGTGGCAGATTGTGGCCAGGGGCATGCAGCGTGCCCACGGGGCGGCGCACCAGCTCATCGAGCACATGCTGCAACCGTGCGGGCACCTCGTGGCAATCGACCATGCGGCCACGGAACATCTCTTGTCGACCGGCGTGCTCGGCGTGGCGGGTGTTGTTGAAGATCTTCATGGTGGCCGTTAACCGAACTCGCGAAACCCCTTGAGCGGCGCCAGCGGCGGGAACTGCGGCTCGCGTTTTTCCTTCATGGCCGCAATCGCTTCGCGCACATTGGCGTTGCTCCAGACGGCGCCTTGCATCCAGCCCATCTGTTTCAGGCCTTCATCGACGCTGTGGTCTTGGGCGTAGTGCAGCACCTGCTTGGTGCCCCAGATGGCCACGGGCGGCTTGCTGGCGATTTCTTTGGCGGCCTGCAGGGCCGCCGCCACGGTGGCTTCGTGGGTGGGCAGTACTTCGTTGACCAGGCCATAGGCCAGGGCCTTGTCGGCGCTCAGGCGGCGGCCGGTGTAGGCCAGCTCCTTGACCAGCGCCATGGGCAGCAGCTTGGGCAGGCGCTGCAGCGTGCCCACGTCGGCCACCATGCCGATGTTGATTTCCTGCACGCAGAAAAAAGCATCGGCACTGCAATAACGCATGCAGCAGGCCGTGACCATGTCCACCGCGCCGCCAATGCAGCCGCCCTGGATGGCGGCAATGACGGGCATGCGCAATTGTTCGAGCAGCGTGAAGGTGTGCTGCATGTCGGTCAGCAGGTCGAAGATGGCAGCGCGGCCTTCGGCGCTGGCATCGTCCATGGCAATCGCCCCGCCAAAGGTCTGCAGGTCCATGCCCGCGCTGAAGTGCTTGCCCGTGCTCGAAATCACCAGCGCCCGCGCGCTGCCCTCAGCGTGCAGCCGGGTCAGGATCTCATGCAGCTCGCGCCAGAAGGTCGGGTGCATGGTGTTCATCGCCTCGGGGCGGCTGAGCACCAGGTGGGCAAGGTGCCCTTCAGTCGTCAGGGAAAAGCAGCTCGGTTTGTCCATGTGTTGTCTCCTCTGCGGCAATGTAGCG
>Ga0255192_1000127_pt1 | contig 15491 bp, 9 predicted proteins | sample Miss_Miss_RepC_8_2_FD_189950 | JGI IMG/M metagenome (GOLD analysis project Ga0255192, IMG submission 189950) | Freshwater microbial communities from Mississippi River, Louisiana, United States - Miss_Miss_RepC_8h | ecosystem: Environmental > Aquatic > Freshwater > River | place: USA: Louisiana...
TGCACCGACATCGTCCTTGTAGCTTGTCGGTGCGGTGGTCGGGGCTGCCGGTGCGGTGGTGTCCACGATGAAGTTCAGCGGGGCGCTCTTGGCCGATTCGTTGCCCAGCGGGTCCGTGGCGGAGGTTCTGATGGGGTGCGAACCTTCGTCCAGCGGGTTGGCCGGAGTGAAAGACCAGTTGCCGTCTTGACCCACAGTCACCGAGCCAATCACGGTGGCGCCGTCATAGATTTTGATCAAATCGCCCGCGGTACCCGTGCCGGTGAAAGTGGGCCTGGTGTCGTCGGTGGGGTCACCTTCCTTGATGGGGCCCGTGTTGATGCCCACGTCATCGGTGGCGCTCACCACGCCCGGCGTGTTCGGCGCGGTGGCATCGATGGTGATGTTCAGCGCCGGGCTCTGGCCCGATTCGTTGCCCGCCTTGTCGGTCAGGGTGTAGGTGAACTTGCGCAGACCGTCGGCCACAGCGCCAGTCGGTGTGAGCGTGCCCGCATTGGCGTCATACGCAGCATCGACCTTGACACCGTCCACGTACAAGGAGGGCGTGTCGTCCAGGTTCTTGCCGACGTTGATGCCGGGCTTGTTGTCATCGGTGCTGGTCGCAACGCTGGCAATGTTCTTCACAGCGCCCACATCGTCGTTGTAGTTGGCCGGTGCGGCAGGTGTTGCCGGTGCGGCGGTATCGATGGTGATCTTCAGTGCCGCACTCTTGAAGCTTTCGTTGCCAGCCGCATCCGTCAGCGACACCTGGAAGGAGTGCAGACCATCTGCGAGGGCCTCTTTGGGAGTGATCGTCCCAGCCGCTGGATCGTAGATGGCATCCACCAGCTTGCCATCGACATACAGCTTGGGGGTGTCCGTGAGATTTTTGGCAATGTTGATGCCTGGCTTGGCGTCGTCCGTCACCGCGGCTTTGCTGGCAGGGTCCTGGATAGAGCCGATGTCGTCCAGATAGGTGGTGGGCGCCGCGGGGGCGCTGGGGGCCGTTTTGTCGAGTTCAAACTGGGCCAGCGTTGCTGTGGTGAACTCCTTCGCAGCGTTTTCCAGCGTCACCGACAGGTTGTAGATGCCATCGGTCGTGATGCGGGTGGACGGAATGGTCATCACGCACTCATGTGCCGCAACATCCTCTTCCGTCAGGATCCGCAGCACAGCCACCTGCGTGGCATTCGGGAGGGTCACCGTGATCCAGACCTTGTCGTTAGGGGCAGCTCCTTCTGGAAGGCCGATGTACACCTGTACGCCATTGATGCGTTCTGTTGAATTGACTTTGTTTTCAGCTTCCGGAATGGTCACTGTGAGCGGGCTCAGGATAGGCATGGCATCTTCCTCGTTTGGTGGTTAGGAGGTTTAAAAATGTCAAAAGATTGCTTCTGAAGCACTCTTTTTAGGATTTGCACGAAAGTTTAGTTTTCCAACTGATAACTGATTCATAAATGTTCTAAAGTAATACCTTATGATTTATTTAAAGTGGCATGCGACGCCTTGCCTGAGGTCTTCATGCGAAGCAGCGGAAGTATTACTTTCAACCGTTGGCAATCGCTGCTTGTCCACATGCTCAATCGCAGGCAGGTGATGTAAAAAAGCCCCCGCTCGGGAGGGAGCGGGGGCTTAAGACAGAGCGGGAAACGTCAGACGCTCAGGATGATGCGGTGAATGGCGTCGCTGACCACGAGATCCATGCTGCCCGAACGATCCAGGTCAAATTGCCAGCTGCCAGCCTGGCCATTGCTGCCCTGGATGTGCTGGACGTAGTTGTTGAGTTCACCCTGCTGGGCATCGAAGAAGTCACGTTGCAGTTCTTCATGGATGTCGGCCAGACCGGCGACCACCAGCGTGTCTGCCATGTCCCCCGTCACATTCAGTACCTTGCCCACCTTACCCAGGTTCAGCACGTCCTGTGTCATCAGTTTCATGCGCTCGGGCTGATCGTTCTCCCCGGCGGTAAAGCGGCCGCTCTGGATCAAGGCTTCACTCAGGTCCAGCGAAGCCTGAACCTTGAATGTGAAAACCGTGGACGCATCGCTGAGCAACCCCTCGGGGTTGGCCGCGCGGGCGGTGATGACATGGTTTCCCACCGCAAATTGACCATCAAATTTCCAGAGTCGCAACCCGTTGGCGACCTCCTGCCCGAAGGAGGCCCGACCCAGCTCTACGCCGTTGTCGTAAAGAATGATGCTGTCATTCGGGTTGGCGCTGCCTTGGAGCCGCAGCGTCTGGTCGATGGTGGCGTAGTCGTACTCGCCAAATGTATTGCTGATCTTGGCGCGATCCGCATCGCTGTAGATTTGCGCGTTGATCTCAGCGAATGCCGTCGAATCATCATCCACCAAGGCGGCAACCACCACAGGAGCCGCGGGAGCGGCATGGATGGGGGCGGTCGCGTTGCCTGCTGCATCCACCATGATGGCCGTGAAGGTGCTGGTTTCAAGGCGGCTGAAATATTGACCCTTGACCACAAAGCCCATCTTGCCGGCCACCAGGTCTTCGGCCTTGACGGTCAGATCAATCGTGAAGGGGGTGCTCTTGGCGCCGGTGGCAATGTCGGTGTTGGTCATCGTCACGGTGATCTTGTCGCCGACCGTGGCGTTGCTGGGCAATGCCACATGCATGTTGACATCGCTGGCGGTGTAGTCGGTCGACAGCTTCAGCCCATGCACGATGGCGGCACCAGGGGCCACCGTGTCCAGCCGCGTCTCCGCAAAGGGCTGGCTGTCTGTGGCTGCGTTGCCTGCCGCGTCAACGTAACAGGCCAACACCTTCTGGATCGTGCCTTCAGCAGGCTTGGCAAAACTGGCGGAGACATAACCGTTCTGGATGTCTTGGGCGGTCAACACCACCAGCACCTTGTCCAGGGGCACGCCGTTGTTGAACGCCGTGAATTCGATTTTGTCGCCAGCCACCGCGTTGGCGTTGAAGCGGGCCTGGGTGGTCAGCTTGGGATGGGATTGGAGCTCGGCCGCATTGACCCAGCCGTCGCCATTGGCATCATCGAGCGGACTCACCCCCAAGCCCACCGTGCTGTTGTTGGTGGCTTTGGTATCCACCATGAAGGTTTGCGATTCACTGGTTTTAGTCACAGTCCCCGCCAACTTGGCCAGCACGGAATACATGCCATCGGCTGCCAGCAGGGTCTTGTTGAGCGTGACGTCGACTTGCTTGGACAGGTACTCCGCATCCGTCACGCTGCGGGTGATGGTGAACGTGGTGCCATTGGGTCGTACGAACTCCAATTTCAGCTGATCGCCAGCAAATGCGCCTTGGGGCAGGTTGACTTTGACGGCGACTCCGGCCTCCACTTCGGCGGCGCTGACACCGCCTGGTGCTGCCGGAATCGAGAAGGCCAGCACGTCCTGCACGGTCAATGTCAATGGCAGACTGGCCTTGGATTCGTTGCCTGCGAGGTCCGTGGCCGTCACGGTGATGCTGTGCGTGCCATCGCCCAGCGAAACAGCTGGCGTATACGACCAGGTGCCGTTGGCAGCCACCGTCGTCGATCCCACCAAAGTGGCCCCGTCGTAGATTTTGATCAGATCGCCTGCGGTGCCCGCGCCTGAAAACGCAGGCTTGATGTCATCTGTGGCACTTCCACTGCTGACGGCTCCTTGGGTTGCACCCACATCATCGGTGGCCACCACCATCGCGGGCGTGGCCGGTGCGGTGGTGTCCACCGTCAGGGTCTTGGCCGGGCTCTTGGCCGATTCATTGCCCGCGCTGTCTGTGGCGGTAGTGGCGATGCTGTGCGCCCCCTCGGTCAGCGCAGCGGCAGGTGTGAACGTCCAAGTACCGTTTGCACCTACAGTGACCGAGCCAATCACGGCGGCGCCGTCGTAGATCTTGATCAGCTCGCCTGCGTTACCCGTTCCCGAGAAGCTGGGCTTGGTGTCGTCAGTGACGCCACTGCCGGTGATCGCGCCTGTGACAGTCCCCACATCATCACCGGCCACAGGCGCAGCCGGTGTGCTGGGCGCAGTGGTATCCACAGTCATGACCAGGGCCGGTCCCTTGGCAGACTCGTTTCCTGCGGCATCGGTGGCGGTGGTGGTGATGCTGTGCGAGCCTTCGTTGAGCGCGCTGACGGGTGTGAAGGACCATTTGCCATCTGCACCCACGGTGACCGAGCCAATCACGGCGGCGCCGTCGTAGATCTTGATCAGCTCGCCTGCGTTACCCGTTCCCGAGAAGCTGGGCTTGGTGTCGTCAGTAGAGCTGCCGTCAGCCATCGCGCCGGTGATCGAACCCACATCGTCGTTGGCCACGGCCATGGTAGGGGTGGCAGGGGGCGTGGTGTCTGGCACGACACCGCCGCCTGCGTTGTTGCCACCGCCACCTCCACCACCTGCAGCCGCTGCGGCCACACCTGCGCCTGCCGCGGCCAGCAAAGGATTGAAGGCCAACACCGCCACGGCCGCGCCAGCACCCGTGCCTGCGCCAATGACTTGATACGTTCCGAGCGCCGCCTCAACCCATTCACCCTCATTGGCCAGGACGTCAATCAAGCCATTTTCCTGGGGGTCCTGTGGCACATAGGAATAGCTTTCCCCGTCTTGTGCCAGACCGTAAAGTCCATCCTCTGTGCGCGTGGCGTTGTAGTAGTAGTTTTCCAGAATGACATCGGTTTGTCCGCCGTCGTCAAGTGCGATGTGCAGATCTTTGCCCACCCGCTTGACCTGGACTTCATCGGGTCCTGCATCACCTTGTTTGGAGACATCAATCAGGCGGTAGCGCAATCCTTTGGCAGTCGGGATGCGCAAAGGCTGATCACCTCGCTGATTGCGAAAGTCCAGGTTCTGTTCATGCTCGACCTTGCCATCTGCCCGGACCGATAGGATCCTGAATTTGCCGAGTGTGTTGGTGTTGTTCATGGCGTGTTCTCCGGTTTCCCCGCTCAGCGGGGCTTTTGCGTGGTGACACGTACGCCGGTCACCTCAATCACGACGCGTCGGTTGGGTTGATGGCAAAGAATGGCCACCGGGGTGTTGGTGTTCGGGCAATGGCTGGCCACCAGTTCGCTGGCGCCTCGACCTTCTGACTTGATCAGTACATCCACAAGGCCAATGCTGCGCAGATAGTTTTTGACTTCATCGGCCCTCATCTGCGAGAGCTGCATATTGGCCAGTTCACCGCCGATCGGATCGGCGTAACCGATCACGCGCACCTCGGTGATGCCCTTGTATTCCTTGACCAACCGTTCTTTGAGGTCTTCGAGTGAACGCAAACCCTGAATCGGCATGGATTCACGGGTGGCCTTGCCAAATGCGAACAGGGTGTCCGCCGCAAAACTGAACTGGCTGACCGTGGTTCTGGCAGGCTCGGACGCTGGCGCGGGCGCGGGCAGTACCGGGGGTTGCGGCGCCTCTGCCTTGATGGGTGCCGCCGGCAGGGGGGGTTTGGGGGCGGGCTCGGCTGGCGGCTGCACCTTTTCCTGCTTGCATGTCTGTGCGCCCTTGACCCTTGAAATGGTGTGAATCGCCTCCCGGGTCTGTTTGAGCAGCGTCAATGCGTCTGCCGACTCCATCTCGAGCAGCTTTTCACCGCTTGCCGAGTCCAGCAAACGGAAATAGCGCGTGCGTCCGGCTTCGAGTCGGGCATGGATGCCCATCGATTCAGGCAGGCGGGCTTTCTTTTGCCCCCCTACTTCACGTCTGACGGCCGCCAACGCATAAGCGCCCTGCGGAGCACACAAGGTGCTGAAGGTGCCCGGTCTGAGCGAGGTGTGGTAGTGCTCATTGACCAGAACCGTGACCACGCCCTGCCCTGAATCATGGGCGGATTCGACCCTGAAAAAGACGAAGCGTCCCTGGCCCGGATCGACCAAACGCATGTTTTCGTAACCCTCACCGAATATCTCGATGCGGCCATTTTCGGGATAACGCTCATTCTCGGCGGCAAACAGCGATGTTCCGGTCATGGCGATGACCGCCAATACACACTGAATCAGCTTTAACATTTTTGATCCTTTACCCATGCATGCCCTGTCTTTGGGCTTCAACACAGCTTCACGCGCCTTGTTCAGGGGCTTGTCCGAGGCCCAGGCGATTCGCAACAACACATCGCAGTGTTGTCAAAGTGAATAAATTATGGGTAATAAGATCTTTAAAAAGGCTATTTTTTACGGTTAATTTAATTTATTTAGGACTATTTAGGACTATTAAGGTTTTAATTTCAATCGGTTAATACGATAAAAATATTTGAATTACTTAAAACCATATTCATGAAAATCACAATAAATACTCGAATGGATGGACTTTCGGTGCTTTTGCGGGCGAAATTGGCGATTTTCATGGCTGCTGGCGAGCTGCCCCTTGGGGGCAGCCTCAGCCCCATCACTTGCCAATGCAGAAACTGGAAAAAATGACACCCAGCAGGTCGTCGGCACTGAACTCGCCGGTGATCTCACCCAACGCGTTCTGGGATTGCCGCAATTCCTCGGCCAGCAAGTCCAGGCTTTGCGCCTGAGCGGCCAGGTGCAGTTGGGCCAGTTCAAGGTGTTCGCGCACACGCAGCAGGGCCTGCACATGGCGTTCGCGGGCAATGTACAGGCCTTCGCTGGCCTGTTGCCAACCGGCTTCGTGCAAGAGGCGCTGGCGCAGCTGCTGCAGACCATCGCCCGTTTTGGCCGAGAGCACCACCCCGCCCTGCACCGAGGCCTGCGCTGCATCGGCCTTGTTCCAGATGTCGATCACCGGCACCGATGCAGGCACGCGCTGCGCAAGCGCATGGGCAATGTCCGCATCGGCCGCAGCATACGCGGCGTCATGCACCCGTGTCAGGTCGTGCAAAAAAAGCACCGCATCGGCTTGTTCGATCTGGCTCCAGGCGCGCTCGATTCCGATCTGCTCGACGGCATCCACGCCTTCGCCCTCACGCAGGCCCGCCGTGTCGATCACATGCAGCGGCACGCCTTCAATCTGGATGGTCTGCTGGACCACGTCGCGTGTGGTGCCTGCAATGGGCGTGACGATGGCCAGTTCAGCCCCTGCCAGCGCATTGAGCAAGGAACTCTTGCCCGCATTGGGTTGGCCTGCAATGACCACGCGGATGCCCTCGCGCAGCAGTGCGCCCTGGCGCGTGCGCTGCAACACCTGCGCCAGTCGCGCCTGCAAGCCATCAAGCTGGCCTTGTGCATCGGCTTTTTGCAGAAAATCGATCTCTTCTTCAGGGAAATCCAGCGTGGCCTCGACCAGCATGCGCAGATGGATCAGAGCGTCGCGCAGTTGCCCGATCTCGCGAGAAAAGTCACCGGCCAGCGAACGGCTGGCACTGCGCGCAGCCGCTTCGGTGCTGGCGTCAATCAGGTCGGCAATGGCTTCGGCCTGCGCCAGATCGATCTTGTCGTTGAGGAAGGCCCGCTCTGAAAACTCACCCGGCTGCGCCACCCGCAAACCGGGCAACACCGGCTTGCCGGTGGCCACATCGGTGCTGGCGGCGGCCTGCAAACAGCGCTTCAAGAGCAGCTGCAGCACCACCGGCCCACCGTGGGCCTGCAGTTCCAGAACATCTTCGCCGGTGAAGGAATGCGGCGCGGCAAAGTAAATCGCCAGACCATGGTCAATGGCCGAACCATCGGCATCACGGAACGGCAGATAGGTGGCCTCGCGAGGCCGAAGTGTGCGCCCGCAGAGCACCTGCACCAGGGCGGCCAGGCCTCGGCCGGACACACGCACGATGCCGACCGCCCCACGACCGGGCGCGGTGGCAATGGCAACGATGGGTTGGTGGTGTCGGGCCAGCATGGTCGGGGATGAGCGCTGGATGATGGGGTGGATGTCACCCCGGGCCTGACCCGGGGTCCATGGATGCCGGATCACGTCCGGCATGACCCCCTGGGCTTATTTGAACTTGGGCAGATTGAACTGCGGTGGCACGCCCATGCGGGTGTTGATGATCCACTGCTGCGCAATCGACAACACGTTGTTGGTGATCCAGTACAGCACCAGACCGGCCGGGAAGAAGAAGAACATCACGCTGAACACCAGCGGCATGATCCACATCATCTTGGCCTGCATCGGGTCCGGCGGCGCGGGGTTGAGCGCCGTCTGCAGCAACGTGGTGAGGGTCATCACGATCGGCAAAATGAAATACGGATCAGGCGCAGACAGATCCACAATCCAGCCCACCCAGGGCGCGTGGCGCATCTCGACGCTCGACAACAAGACCCAGTACAGCGCAATGAACACGGGGATCTGGATCAGCATCGGGAAGCAGCCCCCCATCGGGTTGACCTTTTCCTCGCGGTAGACCTTCATCATCTCCATCTGCATCTGCTGCGGGTTGTTTTTCAGACGCTCGCGCATTTCCATGATGCGGGGGTTGATGGCCTTCATCTTGGCCATGCTGGCATAGGCCTTGGCATTGAGCCAGTAGAAGGCGATCTTGAGCAGCAGCACGAGTGCCATGATCGACCAGCCCCAGTTCTGGATCACCTTGAACAGCTGATCGAGCAACCAGTACAGAGGCTTGGCGAGCATCGTCAGCCAGCCATAGTCCTTGAGCAGTTCCAGGCCAGGGGCCAGGGCTTCGAGTTTCTTCTCTTCTTGCGGGCCCACGTACAACTGGTTTTCGAGCATCTTGCTTTGGCCGGGTGCCACTTCGCCCAAAGGCGTGATCATGCCCACGGCAAACAGATTGGTGTCGACCTTGCGGACAAAGTTCTCGCGCTCGACGCCATTGCCGAGCAACCAGGCCGAAGCGAAGTAATGCTGCACCATGGCCACATAGCCGTTGGTCGAGGTCTTGTCGATTTCAGCCTTGTTTTTTTCGATGTCCGAGAACTCCACCTTGGTGTATTTCTTGGCTTCGGTGTAGACGGCAGGACCAGTGAAGGTGGAATAGAACGACGATTCGCCTGCGGGCTTGTTACCGTCACGCACGAGCTGCATGTACAGCTGGGGCGACACGGCAGCCGCACCGCGGTTGATCACCTCGTGCTTGACGCCGATGGCGTAGCTGCCGCGCTTGAACGCATAAGTCTTGACCAGCTTGACGCCGTTGACCTCGTCCGACTCAAAGCGCAGGGTCAATTCGTTTTGCCCGTCCTTGAGCTGGCGCTCGCCCGCAAAACGCATGGCGCTTTTGTGCGTGGGCAACTGTCCGCCGATCAAACCGGTCTGCGCCACATACACACGGTCCTTGCTCTCGTCGAGCAGAACAAAGTTCTTTTTCTGGTCCAGCAGGTCCGGGTGATTGCGCAACTCGGCATGCACCAGCGAGCCGCCTTCGCTGTCGAAGCGCAGCTTGTAGAGATCGGTCTCGACATCGATCAGCTCGCGAGCCACCGGGGCCGCCGCCGTTGCAGGCACCTGACCGGGACCTGCTGGCGCAACGCTGGCGGTGGGCACTGCAGCCGATGCGGCAGATGACTTGGCACTGGCCACCGCCTCCGGCTTGGGGAAGAAAGTGGCTTTGTGGCCATTGTGGATCTGCCATTGGTCCCAGAGCAGGACCATGGAAAAACCAAAAATCACCCAGAGGATGGTGCGGCGGATGTCGTTCATGAGGACTTCCTGGAGGAAGGTGATAACAATCGAGTGAACAGGCGCGGGGCCTGTTCAGGTACGGGATCATGCCCCCCGGCGCACCAGGGATGGCAGCGCACCAGCCGGGCCAGCGTGAGGTAAGTGCCCCAGCCCGCGCCGTGCTGTTCAAGCGCGCGCAGCGAATAGGCCGAACAGGTCGGCTCGAAACGGCAGGCGGAGCCAATGGAGGGACTCAGCAGCAGGCGATAGGCGCGCACCAGCGCCATGAGCAGGCGCTGCATCATGCGCGGCTCCCCCGCTCAAAAAGCTGTTCGAGTTCCTGGCGGACGGCCAGCTTGAGCTGCTCGGACGTGGCGCTGATGAACTGCTTGCGGTCAAACGTCGCCCGCAGCCGCACCACATGGGCGGCCTGGGGCAGACGATCGGCAAAGCGGCTGCTCACGGCGTATATCTGTCGCTTGATGGTGTTGCGGGTGACTGCGCGGCGCGCCCAGCGCTTGGGCACCATGGCCCCGATCCAGACGCCATCCAAGGCAAAAAGGGCCTGCGCCTCATCAGGTGCAGGCCCGGGCTTTTCGGCCTCGACCTTGGCCATGTCATGACCTGCCGTGAAGGACAGGCGATGCAAGGCGAAATGCGCTGTGCGCGAAACCGTACCGCCAGCCAGGGCAGCCTGAAATTGCGGGCGTGTCTTGAGACGGTGCACGGCGATCAGACCCCGACTGTGGCTGCCAGCCTTGCGCCAAGGCGCACTGGCAGCGGCAGCACAATCAGACGGCCAGACGCTTGCGGCCCTTGGCGCGACGTGCGTTGATCACGGCGCGACCACCGCGGGTCTTCATGCGAACCAGGAAGCCGTGGGTACGGGCGCGACGGGTTTTGGAAGGTTGATAAGTGCGTTTCATGACTGTTCCTCGGCGCTCCGGTTTTTTGGAGCGAAGCCCACGATTATCGCAAACTTTGGCGCCCCCGGCAAATTCCGGCCAACTCATGCACCCGTCAGACGATTTCATCCATCGGGGAACACCATGAGAAAACCACCCTGTTTGTGGTTTATGATGTGCAGCCGCGCGCACCCCGGCCTGTGGATAAGCTCTTGATAATTCAAGACAACCGCCTCCGGACAAGCCGAATATCCACAATAAAAAGATCCAACATGTCCGAGGGACTTCCTCCCGATTCCGCCGCCGAAACCAGCCCCGCGTTGTGGCACGCCTGCCTGGACGAACTGTCCCGCGAGCTGCCCGAACAGCAGTTCAACACCTGGATCAAGCCGTTGACGGCCCAGGTCAACGACGACCAGAGCAAACTCACGCTTTTTGTTGCCAACCGCTTCAAAATGGACTGGATTCGCGCGCAATACGCGCAAAAACTGGCCCAGATGCTGGAGCGCCTGCAAGGCCAGCCCGTCCAGATCGAGTTAGTGCTCACTCCTCGTGAGGCCCCCGTCAGAACTGCACGTCCTGCCCCAACCGCCCTGTCGCCCTCCAGCCCGGAAGTGCTGGATTTGCCCGAGGAAGCCCCCAGCCAGGCTTTCCGCAGCCGCCTCAACCCGGCGCTGACTTTTGACACCCTGGTGGAGGGCTCCGCCAACCGCATGGCGCGCGCTGCCGCCATGCACGTGGCGGGTTCACCCGGCCAGCTTTACAACCCCCTGTTCATCTACGGTGGCGTGGGCCTGGGCAAGACGCACCTGATGCACGCGATCGGCAACAAGTTGCTCGCCGACCGGCCGGACGCCAAAGTTCTCTACATCCACGCGGAACAATTCGTGTCGGATGTGGTCAAAGCCTACCAGCGCAAGACCTTTGACGAGTTCAAGCACCACTACCACTCGCTCGATCTGTTGCTGATCGACGATGTGCAGTTCTTTGCCAACAAGGACCGCACCCAGGAAGAATTCTTCAACGCCTTTGAAGCGCTGCTGGCCAAAAAGTCGCACATCGTGATGACCAGCGACACCTACCCCAAGGGGCTGACCGACATCCACGAACGTCTGGTGTCGCGTTTCGACTCGGGCCTGACGGTGGCGATCGAGCCGCCCGAGCTGGAAATGCGGGTGGCCATCCTGATCAACAAGGCGATCAGTGAGGGCAGCGAAATGCCCGAGGAAGTGGCGTTTTTCGTGGCCAAAAACGTGCGCTCGAACGTTCGCGAACTTGAAGGCGCGCTGCGAAAGATCCTGGCCTATTCGCGCTTCAACCAGAAGGAAGTCTCGATCCAGCTGGCCCGCGAAGCCTTGCGTGACCTGCTGTCGATCCAGAACCGCCAGATCAGCGTGGAAAACATCCAGAAAACCGTGGCCGATTACTACAAGATCAAGGTCGCGGACATGTACAGCAAGAAGCGCCCGGCCAGCATCGCCCGCCCGCGCCAGATTGCCATGTACCTGGCCAAGGAGCTGACGCAAAAAAGCCTGCCCGAGATCGGCGAACTTTTTGGCGGGCGCGACCACACCACGGTGCTGCACGCGGTCCGCAAAATTGCCGGGGAACGCCAGCAATTGACCGAACTCAACCAGCAACTTCACGTGCTGGAACAGACCCTCAAGGGATGACCGAAAAGAATGTGGTTTTCGCCTGTTTTCAGACCGAAAAACACCCAAAAACCGGCGAAAATGTGCTTTGTTTTCGCCCTTTTGCCCTTTCGGGCAAGCGCCTGAGAAAAATCACCAAAGGTAGACATCCATGATCGTCCTGAAGGCCACCCAAGACAAGCTGCTGTCGGTGCTGCAATCCGTCTCCGGCATTGTGGAACGCCGTCACACCCTGCCCGTGCTGGCCAACGTGCTCATTCGCAAGTCCGGCCGCGCCGTGCAGATGACCACCAGCGACCTGGAAATCCAGATCCGCACCACCGCCGAACTCGATGGCGATCCGGGCGACTTCACCACCACCGTGGGCGCACGCAAGCTGATCGACATCCTGCGCACCATGCCCGGTGACCAGACCGTGAGCCTGGAATCTTCTCAGGCCAAGGTGATTCTCAAGGGTGGCAAATCGAAGTTCACACTGCAGACCCTGCCGGCCGAAGACTTTCCGCTGGTGCAAGAGGCTGCCAGCTTCGGCCCCAAATTCAGCGTGCCGCAAAAAACGCTCAAGACGCTGCTGGGTCAGGTCTCTTTCGCGATGGCCGTCCATGACATCCGCTACTACCTCAACGGCATTCTGTTCGTGGCCGAAGGCAACAAGCTCAGCCTGGTCGCCACCGACGGTCACCGCCTGGCCTTTGCGAGCGCCACGCTCGACACCGAAGTGCCCAGCAAACAGGAAGTCATCCTGCCGCGCAAGACCGTGCTGGAGCTGCAGCGCCTGCTGAGCGACGCCGAAGGCGCCATCGACATGCAGTTCGCCAACAACCAGGCCAAGTTCAGCTTTGACGGCATGGAGTTCGTGACCAAGCTGGTCGAGGGCAAGTTCCCCGACTACAACCGCGTGATCCCCAAGGGCCACCGCAACAACGTCACGCTGGGCCGTCAGGCGCTGCTGCAGTGTCTGCAGCGCACCGCCATCCTGACCAGCGACAAGTTCAAGGGCGTGCGCCTGAACCTTGACCCCGGCACGCTGCGCGTGGCGTCCACCAACGCCGAGCAGGAAGAGGCCGTGGACGAACTCGACATCGACTACAGCGGCGACAGCATCGAGATCGGTTTCAACGTGACCTACATCATCGATGTGCTCGCCAACATGGACCAGGACATGGTCCGCATCGATCTGGCCGACGCCAACAGCTCGGCCCTGATCACGATCCCCGAGAACGAGAACTTCAAATACGTGGTGATGCCGATGCGCATCTAAGGCCAAAGTCCTCAGGACCGACCCACAGAGAAACCCGCGACCTGTCGCGGGTTTCGGCCATTCAAGCGATAGAGAAATTTGACCATGACCAACGAGAACAAGCCCAGCGAAGACGCTTTCACGACCGCTCAGCCCAAGATTGACACCAATCAGGCCGGTGCGACCGAAGGCTACGGCGAAGGCGCCATCCAGATCCTGGAAGGGCTGGAAGCCGTGCGCAAGCGCCCCGGCATGTACATCGGCGACACGTCCGATGGCACCGGTCTGCACCACCTGGTGTTCGAGGTCGTGGACAACTCGATCGACGAGGCACTGGCCGGGCACTGTGACGACATCGTCGTCACCATCCACAGCGACAACTCGATCAGCGTGACCGACAACGGCCGCGGCATTCCGACCGGCGTGAAGATGGACGACAAGCACGAGCCCAAGCGCTCTGCTGCCGAAATCGCGCTGACCGAACTGCACGCGGGCGGCAAGTTCAACCAGAACAGCTACAAGGTCTCGGGCGGTCTGCACGGTGTGGGCGTGTCCTGCGTGAACGCATTGAGCAAATGGCTGCGCCTGACGGTGCGCCGCGACGGCAAGGTGCACCAGATCGAATTCGCCAAGGGCTTTGTGCAGAACCGTCTGCTCGAAACCGTGGACGGTTTTGAAGTCTCGCCCATGAAGGTGACGGGCGCCACCGACAAGCGTGGCACCGAAGTGCACTTTCTGCCCGACACCGAAATCTTCACGCAGAACAACGACTTCCACTACGAGATCCTGGCCAAGCGCCTGCGCGAGCTGTCCTTCCTGAACAACGGCGTGCGCATTCGCCTGGTGGACGAGCGCAGCGGCAAGGAAGACGATTTCTCGGGCGCGGGCGGCGTCATGGGCTTTGTGCAGTTCATCAACGCCAACAAGAAGGTGCTGCACCCCAACGCCTTCCACGCCACGGGCGAGCGCCCGGCCGACAGCTACGGCGGCATTCCCGGCACCAGCATCGGTGTGGAGGTGGCCATGCAGTGGAACGACGGCTTCAACGAGTCGGTGCTGTGCTTCACCAACAACATTCCGCAGCGTGACGGTGGCACCCACCTGACCGGCCTGCGCGCCGCGATGACGCGCGTCATCAGCAAGTACATCGAGCAGAACGAACTGGCCAAGAAAGCCAAGGTCGAGATCAGCGGCGACGACATGCGCGAAGGCCTGTGCTGCGTTTTGAGCGTGAAGGTGCCCGAGCCCAAGTTCAGCAGCCAGACCAAGGACAAGCTGGTGTCGAGTGAAGTGCGCGCACCGGTGGAAGACATCGTGTCGAAGGCGCTGACAGACTACCTGGAAGAGCGCCCCAACGACGCCAAGATCATCTGCGGCAAGATCGTCGAAGCGGCCCGCGCCCGCGAGGCGGCCCGCAAGGCCCGCGAGATGACGCGCCGCAAGGGCGTGCTCGACGGCATGGGCCTGCCCGGCAAACTGGCCGACTGCCAGGAAAAAGACCCGGCGATGTGCGAAATCTACATCGTCGAGGGTGACTCCGCCGGTGGCTCGGCCAAGCAGGGCCGCGACCGAAAATTCCAGGCCATCCTGCCGCTGCGCGGCAAGATCCTGAACGTGGAAAAAGCCCGCTACGAAAAGCTGCTCTCGTCCAACGAGATCATCACGCTGATCACCGCACTGGGCACCGGCATCGGCAAAGCCGGTGAAGACAGCGGCAAGAGCAACACCGACGACTTCAACCCCGACAAGCTGCGCTACCACCGCATCATCATCATGACCGACGCGGACGTGGACGGCGCGCACATCCGCACGCTGCTGCTGACATTCTTCTACCGCCAGATGCCCGAGCTGGTGGAGCGCGGCCACATCTACATCGCGCAGCCGCCGCTCTACAAGGTCAAGAACGGCAAAGAAGAGCTGTACCTGAAAGACGCCGCCGCGCTGGACGGTTATCTACTGCGCGTGGCCATGAAGGATGCAGCCGTGCACACCGGTGGCGCCAGCACCCAGGTGCTGAGTGGCGAAACCCTTGAAACCCTGGCGCGCAAGCACCAGGTGGCCGAAAGCGTGATTGCCCGCCTGTCCAACTTCATGGACGCCGAGGCGCTGCGTGCCATTGCCGACGGTGTGGCGCTGAACCTGGACACGCTCGACGCCGCCGCGGCCTGCGCCCCTGCGCTGCAGGCCAAGCTGCGCGAACTCAACACCACCGGCGTGCCCGCCGAAGTGGCAGCCA
>Ga0255192_1000129_pt1 | contig 15464 bp, 12 predicted proteins | sample Miss_Miss_RepC_8_2_FD_189950 | JGI IMG/M metagenome (GOLD analysis project Ga0255192, IMG submission 189950) | Freshwater microbial communities from Mississippi River, Louisiana, United States - Miss_Miss_RepC_8h | ecosystem: Environmental > Aquatic > Freshwater > River | place: USA: Louisiana...
GCTGATCCTGTCCGAATACCCGCTGGGCACCCCGCCGCTGGCCGAGAATTTTCCGCGTCGCAACCGCATCATCTCGGGCCTGTCGCAAGGCACGCTGGTGGTCGAAGCCGCGCTCGAATCGGGCTCGCTGATCACCGCCCGTCAGGCCCTCGAACAAGGCCGCGAGGTGTTCGCCATCCCTGGCTCCATCCATTCACCGCAAAGCAAGGGCTGCCACGCCCTGATCCGGCAGGGGGCCAAGCTGGTCGAATCGGCGCAGGATGTGCTTGAAGAGCTGCGTCTGCCCGACCCGTTTGCGCAGGTGCCCCTGGCCCTGGACACCCCTGCCACACCGGCCACAGGCCTGCTGGCGCTGCTTGGTCACGACCCTGTCAGCCTGGACACCTTGCAGGCCCGCTGCGGCCTGGACACCGCTCAGCTGCAAGCCGAACTGTTGGAGCTGGAACTGGCCGGACAGGTCGAGCGCCTGCCGGGCGGGCTGTTTCTGCGGCTGGTGCGGGGGTGAGGCGATGGCGCACAGGACCCTGCCAGCGAATAGCCAAGTGGCTATAATTGGGACGCACTGGACTGTCGTCATCCATCCTTTGGCCGAGCCAGAGCTCAAAGCACTGGCTGCCGATCTGCAAGCCCGATTCATTCATATCGCAGAGTTGCTGGAGTCGTTCGGGCCACAACAGGTGGGTTTGCCGCACTTCCGACCACTGGAAAACAAGCTCTGGGAAATGAGGATGACCGGACGCGATGGCATTGCCCGCGCGGTGTATGCCGCCATCCAGGGCCGTCGCCTGCTTGTGCTGCATGTGTTTGTGAAAAAGACCCAGACCACACCACGCAAAGCCCTGCAAATTGCGCATCAGCGCCTGGAGGCTACCCGATGAAAACACTCAAAGCACTCAAGTCCGAACTGCTGACCAACACCGACGTACAAACCGCCTATGAAGCACAGGGCAGCGAGTTCGCCATCGTTCAGGAATTGATTGCCGCGCGCATGCGTGCCGGTCTGACACAGAGCGATATCGCACAGCGCATGGGCACGACCCAAAGCGTCATTGCCCGACTCGAAGGCGGCAGACGCACCCCCTCCATGAACACTGTTCAGCGCTACGCCAATGCGGCCGGCTGCCGTGCTGTGTTTCGACTGGAGCCATTGTCCCGCTGAGCAACATCGACCGGCCCCAATGACAAAAGGCCCCGAAGGGCCTTTTGTTCATTCAGGCAAGCATCAAACCATTGCGCCGTGGTTTTCGTCAGAGGGATCGCCCTCTTTCTTGACCGGCTTGATCAGGTCTTCGCGCGTCACGCCCAACCACATGGCGATGGCCGCCGCCACAAACACCGACGAATAGATGCCAAACAGAATGCCGATGGTCAGTGCCATGGCGAAGTAGTGCAGCGTCTCACCACCAAACAGCAGCATGGACAGCACCATGATCTGGGTAGAACCGTGGGTGATGATGGTGCGGCTGATGGTCGAGGTGATGGCGTTGTCAATGACCTCGACCGTGTTCATCTTGCGAAAGCGGCGGAAGTTCTCGCGAATGCGGTCAAAGATCACCACCGATTCGTTGACCGAGTAGCCCAGCACCGCCAGCACCGCCGCCAGCACCGCCAGTGAAAATTCCCACTGAAAGAATGCAAAGAAGCCGAGGATGATGATCACGTCGTGCAGGTTGGCGATGATGGCCGAGACGGCGAATTTCCACTCGAAGCGAATCGCCAGGTAGACCATGATGCCCACCACCACAAAGGCCAGGGCCTTGAGGCCGTCTTCCATCAGCTCATCCCCGACCTGCGGGCCGACAAATTCGGTGCGGCGCAGCGTCACGTCGGGCGCATCGGCCTTGAGGGCCGCCATCACCTTCTCGCTTTGCTGGGCCGAGCTCACGCCTTTCTGGGCGGGCAGGCGGATCATCACGTCGCGTGCGGTGCCAAAGTTCTGCACCTGCGTTTCGGCAAAGCCCAGGCCCGCCACGGTGCTGCGCACCTTGTTCAGATCGGCCGCCTGGCTGTAGCTGACTTCCATCAGCGTGCCGCCGGTGAATTCCACCGACAGGTGCAGGCCGCGCGTGAACAGGAAGAACACCGCCGCCGCAAAGGTCAGGAAGGAGATCGCGTTGAAGACCAACGCGTGCTTCATGAACGGGATGTCTTTTTTGATCTTGAAGAATTCCATCGCTCGCTCTCCTTAGTCGGCCTTGACGGCAGTGCCGCCTTCGGGGCGCCACACGGTGCCGATCGACACGCTCTTGAGTTTCTTCTTGCTGCCATACCAGAGGTTGACCAGGCCGCGCGAGAAGAACACGGCCGAGAACATGCTGGTCAGAATGCCCAGGCAGTGCACCACCGCGAAGCCGCGCACCGGGCCCGTGCCAAAGGCCAGCAGGGCCACGCCGGCGATCAAGGTGGTGATGTTGGAATCAAAAATCGTGGCCCAGGCGCGGTCATAACCAGCGTGGATGGCCGCTTGGGGGCTGGCGCCGTTGCGCAGTTCTTCGCGCACCCGCTCGTTGATCAGCACGTTCGAGTCGATGGCCATGCCCAGCGCCAGCGCCATGGCGGCCATGCCAGGCAGCGTGAGGGTCGCCTGCAGCATGGACAGCAGCGCCACCAGCAAGAGCAGGTTGACGGCCAGCGCCAGGCTGGAGAACAGGCCGAACATGGCGTAGTACACGCACATGAAGGCGACGATGACCAGGAAACCCCAGGTCACGCTGTTGAAGCCCTTGGCGATGTTCTCGGCGCCCAGGCTGGGGCCGATGGTGCGCTCTTCGATGATCTCCATCGGGGCGGCCAAGGAACCGGCGCGCAGCAGCAGCGCCGTGTCGTTGGCTTCCACCGTGGTCATGCGGCCGGAAATCTGCACGCGACCACCACCGATTTCGGTGCGGATCACGGGCGCCGTCACGACCTCGCCCTTGCCCTTTTCGAACAGGATGATGGCCATGCGCTTGCCCACGTTCTCGCGGGTCACGTCCTTGAAGATGCGGGCGCCCTTGGCGTCCAGCGTCAGGTTGACCACCGGCTCCTGGGTCTGGTTGTCAAAACCGGGCTGGGCATCGGTCAGGTTGTCGCCGGTCAGCACGACCTGCTTCTTGACGATGAGCGGGCGGCCTTCGCGGTCCAGGTAGCGCTCGGTGCCGAAAGGCACAGCGCCCTGGCCCATCTCGGCACTGCGCGCTTCGGTGCTTTCGTCGACCATGCGCACTTCCAGCGTGGCGGTGCGGCCCAGGATGTCCTTGGCCTTGGCGGTGTCCTGCACGCCGGGCAGCTGCACCACGATGCGCTCCAGGCCCTGCTGCTGGATCACGGGTTCGGCCACACCGAGTTCGTTGATCCGGTTGTGCAGGGTGGTGATGTTTTGCTTGAGCGCCTGTTCCTGCACCTTGCGGGCAGCTTCGGGCTTCATGGTCAGGGTCAGCTTGTATTCGCCGCCCTCGGCGCTTTCGGCCAGCAGCAGATCGGGGAACTGGTTGGCCAGCACGTTCTTGGCGCCCACCAGCTGCTGGGCATCGCGCAGGCGCAGCTCCAGGCTCTGGCCGTTGCGGCTGATGCCGCCGTGGCGCACGTCTTTTTCGCGCAGCAGGCTGCGCAGGTCACCGGCCAGCGACTCCACGCGCTGCGTCAGCGCCGCCTGCATGTCGACCTGGAGCATGAAATGCACGCCACCGCGCAGGTCCAGACCCAGGTACATGGGCGCCGCATGCAGGGCACTGAGCCACGCGGGTGTGCGCGACACCAGGTTCAGGGCCACCACATAGGCCGGATCGGCCGGATCAGGAATCAAGGCTTTCTGGATCGCGTCCTTGGCCTTGAGCTGGTTGTCGGTGCTGTCAAAACGGGCGCGCACCGAGCTGCCTTCGAGGGCCAGCACCTGAGGCGTCAGGCCCGCGGCCTGCAGCGCGCCTTCGACCTTGCCCAGGGTGGTGGTGTCCACCTTGATGGTGGCCTTGCCGGAAGACACCTGCACGGCCGGCGCTTCGCCGAAAAAGTTGGGGAGGGTGTAGAGGGCACCCAGGAGCAGCGCGATGACGATGATCGCGTACTTCCAGACCGGATAACGGTTCATGATGAATGGGGCGTTGAGCGGCGGCCTGGGCCGCGAACTGTCCAATGGCGGCAACGCATCGGCAGATGCGCCGCCACCTCTTATTACTTGAGGGTGCCCTTGGGCAGAACCTGCACCACGGCCTGGCGCTGCATCTGCACTTCGACGCCAGAAGCCAGTTCCACGCCGATGTAGGCATCACCGATTTTGCTGACCTTGCCCAGCAGACCGCCAGCGGTCACGATCTCGTCGCCTTTGGCGAGGGCGTCGATCATGGCGCGGTGTTCCTTCTGCTTTTTCATCTGGGGGCGGATCATGACGAAATACAGCACGGCGAACATCAGCAGCAGCGGCAGCATGCTCATCAGGGTGGACTGCATGTCGCCACCGGCAGCAGCAGCGGGAGCGGTTTGGGCAAAAGCGGAAGAAATGAACATGAAAGCTCCACGGAAATCGTAAAAACGGACGCTGCATCCGGACGGCAGATGCCGAGGGCGCAGACCAACCGGGGATTGTATGCGGCGCTATCATGGCCGCGGCCACGCCACCGGATGACCTGCGCCGGGTCGGGCCATGTCCCTGCAACCCCTGCCGAAAGCGCCCTTGAGTTTTCCCTACCGTCCCGTGGCCGCCCTGATGGGCTCGCTGGTGTCCCTGTGCGTGGGCACCTCCTTTGCCAAGACCCTGTTCCCCGCGATGGGCGCCACCGGCATTTCGGCCTACCGCATCGGCCTGGCCGCCCTGCTGCTGGTGCTGGTGCTGCGCCCCTGGCGCAGGCGCTGGCAGCGGGCCGACCTGCGGCCCCTGGCACTGTACGGCGTGACGCTGGGCACCATGAACCTGCTGTTTTACCTGTCCATCGCGCGCATTCCGCTGGGGCTGGCGATCGCCATCGAATTCACCGGGCCGCTGGCGGTGGCGCTGTGGAACTCACACCGCCGACGCGATCTGCTGTGGGTGGCCCTGGCCGCCGCGGGCCTGGCCTTGATCCTGCCTTTGCAGGGTTTGCAGGCCGCAGGCGCGCTCGACCCCCTGGGCATTGGCTACGCCCTGGCCGCGGCCGTGTGCTGGGCGCTGTACATCGTGTTTGGCCAGCGGGTGGCGCACCAGTACGGGCGCGAAGCCACGCCCATGGGCATGCTGATCGCCACGGCGGTGGTGCTGCCGGTGGCCCTGGCGCAATCGGGCAGCGACCTGCTGCGTCTGGAATGGCTGTGGCCGGGGCTGGTGGTGGCCGCCATGTCCAGCGCCCTGCCTTATGCGCTGGAGATGTATGCGCTGCGCCACCTGCCCAAACGCAGCTTCAGCATCCTGCTCAGCCTGGAACCCGCCGTGGGCGCGGTGGCGGGCTGGATCATCCTGGCCGAAGCGCTGAGCCTGCAGCAATGGCTGGCCATTGCCCTGGTCATGGCCGCCTCGATGGGCAGCGCCTGGTCGGTCAGGTCGGGCCCTGATCCGCAAAGCGGTAATCCTGCGCCGCCATGAGCTGCCAGCGGCCTTCGGCCTGCAGCTCCAGCACCCAGGCGTGGTAGCGCAGGATGCTGGCACGGTGGCCGACGCTGATGGGTGTGATGCGGGTGGCCATCAGCTGGCGGTAGAGCCGGGCCTCGTTGGCCAGGTCCAGCGCGCTGGTGGCTTCGTCCAGAAAGGCAAAACGCGGCGCCGTCAGCAGCAGACGGGCAAAGGCCAGGCGCTGCTGCTCGCCCACGGACAGGGTGCGGTCCCAGTCCAGTTCGGCATGCAGTCCGCCCGCGTGCGCGGCGCGTTCGGCCAGCTCGGGCAGGTTGACCTGCTCAAGCACCTGCAGCAAGGTGGCGTCGTCCACGTGGCGCTGGGGCTGCGGGTAGAGCAGCTGGCTGCGCAGCGAGCCGCCTTGCAGCATGTAGGGCTGCTGCGGCAGAAACAGCATGTCGCGCGCCGCAGGCCGTTCGATGCGCCCGCCCCCTGCGGCCCACAGGCCGGTGACGGTGCGCAGCAGGGCGCTCTTGCCGCTGCCGCTGGGGCCGACGATCAGCAGGCCCTCGCCCGGCTCCACCGTCAGCGACAGGTGCTGCGTGAGGGTCCGCACTGGCTCGGGGGTCCGCACCGTCAGGCCGTGCAGGCGCAGCACGTCCGCGCCTTCGACCACCTCGGCCCCTGGCGCGGCGGTGGCAGCCTGGGGGGGCGCTTGCAGCGAGGCATAAAAGGCGTGCAACCGGTCCACCCCGGCGGCAAAACGGGTCAGGCTCTCGAAGTTGTCGACCACCAGCGAAATGGCAGCCAGCACCGCGGTGAACGCGCCTGCGGCCTGCACCGCGCGGCCGACCTCCATCTCGCCCGACAGCACATGCGAGGCGATGATGGCACTGGGCAGCACCAGGGTCAGCATGCTGTAGCCGTACTGAAACAGGTTGAGGAAAAACTGCCGGTGGATGAGCTGATTGAAGTTGTCGAACACGCTGGCAAAGCGGTGGCGCACCTGCAGCTGCTCCTGCGCCTCGCCCCGGTACAGCGCAATCGATTCGGCGTTTTCGCGCACCCGGATCAGGGCAAAACGCAGGTCGGCCTCGCGCTGCAGCTGCCGAAAGTTCAGCAGTGTCAGCGGCTTGCCAAACACCCACAGCGTGGTCAGCGTGCCCGCCGTGGCGTAGAGCACCAGAAAGTAGACCAGCTCGTGCGAGATGGCCCACAGCACCTTGCTGAACGCCGTCAGCTGGATGAGTGAGCCCATCAGGATCAGGCCGAAGAACAGCGATTTCTGGGTGAAGGTGTTGATGTCTTCCGCGATGCGCTGATCGGGGTTGTCGATCGCGATGTGGGCATTGAGCTCGTAGAACTTCTGGTGGCTGAAATAGCGGCCCAGAAAGCGGTGGGTGAGCCAACGCCGCCACAGGTTGCCCAGCCGGTCACGCACCAGGTAATAAAACGCATAGGTCGGCACGGCGCCACACACCCACAGCAGGCACCAGCGAATGGCCGACCAGAAACGCTCGCGGTCGCCCGCGGCCAGGGCCGACATGAATTCGCCCGTCTGCTCATTGATCAGCACCGCAAAGCCGGTCTGCACCAGCAAGAGGGCGGCCAGCAGGGCCAGAAAGCCGCGGGCGCGCCATTTGTCTTCGGACTGCCAGTAGGGCGCAGCGATGCCGCGGTAGCGCTGCCAGAGTCGGTGTTGGGAGGTGTTCATGTCGCTGCCCCCCCAGCATCGCGCTTTCAGCGCCAGCGTGTCAACTCGATGTGGACGCCGCCCGCATCGCCACTGATCGTGACCGCACCGTCCTGCACCGTGGCCTGCAGCTGCATGCTGCGCTCGGCCATCTTGGCCAGCTCTTGCGAAGCCTCGGTGGGCACCCGAAAGACCTGCAGCTTGTCCAGGCGGGTGAGCTTGCTCTCGATGCCTTTCCACCAGACCTCGGAGGCGTGGTTAAAGCAGTACAGACGCACCGCGTCGGCCTTCTGGCACGCCTTGGTGATCGGTTTCTCCTCGGGCTGGCCGACCTCGACCCACAGCCGGGTCTGGCCGGTGAAGTCCTTGAGCCAGAGGTCCGGATCGTCCGGATCGGACAGGCCCGCGCCAAAGGCCAGCGTGCCGTCGCCACCGCAGGTGTCCTGCAGTTCGTGGGCGTTGAGGGCCAGCGCCAGCAGGCGCACCATCATGCGCTCATCGGTCTCGCTGGGGTGGCGGGCCAGGGTGAGCGCGTGGTCGGCGTAGTAGCCATGGTCGATGTCGGCGATCGAAAGGTTCGCCTTGTAGATGGTGGACTTGAGGGCCATTTGGACTTTCTGAAAATGCCTGTCTGTCGTCACCCCGGACTTGATCCGGGGTCCAGTGCCTTGAGCATGGATGCCGGATCAAGTCCGGCATGACAGGCCAGAAGGGTGTGGAGTGCCCTCAGACGCGGCGCGCCAGCTCGGCGGCCTTGCCGACGTAGGTCGCGGGCGTCATGGCCAGCAGGCGGTCCTTGTCGGCCTGCGGGATTTCCAGGCTTTCAATGAGCTTGTGCAGGTCGGCGGCGGTGACGGTCTTGCCGCGGGTGACTTCCTTGAGCTTTTCGTAGGCGCCCTGCACGCCATAGCGGCGCATCACGGTCTGGATCGGCTCGGCCAGCACTTCCCAGGACGAATCCAGGTCGGCGGCCAGGGCTTCTTCGTTGAGTTCGAGCTTGTTCAGGCCGGTCATGAGCGAGGCGTAGGCCAGCGCGGTGTAGCCCAGGCCGACACCGATGTTGCGCAGCACGGTCGAATCGGTCAGGTCGCGCTGCCAGCGCGAAATCGGCAGCTTCTCAGACAGGTGCTTGAGCACGGCATTGGCCAGGCCCAGGTTGCCTTCGGCGTTCTCGAAGTCGATCGGGTTGACCTTGTGCGGCATGGTGCTTGAGCCGATTTCGCCGGCCTTGAGCTTTTGCTTGAAGTAGCCCAGGCTCACATAGCCCCAGATGTCGCGCGCCAGGTCGATCAGGATGGTGTTGGCACGCGCGGTGGCGTCGAACAGCTCGGCCATGTAGTCGTGCGGCTCGATCTGGATGCTGAAGGGCTGGAAGGTCAGGCCCAGGCCCCATTCGGTGCTCTGGGTTTCGCCCAGTTCGGGCGTTTCCACCACTTTGCGGGCAAAGGCTTCCCAGTCGAAGTCGGGCCAGGCCGAGAGGTGGGCGTTGTAGTTGCCCACCGCGCCGTTCATCTTGCCCATCAGCTTGACGGCGGCGATCTTCTCGCGGCAACCGTTCAGACGGACCACCACGTTGGCCAGTTCCTTGCCCACGGTGGTGGGGCTGGCGGTCTGGCCGTGGGTGCGGCTGAGCATGGGCACGTCGGCAAAGGCGTGGGCCATGTCACGCAGCTTGGCGATGATGCCGTCCAGGCCGGGCAGCATGACTTCGGCGCGGGCGTGCTTGATCTGCAGCGCGTGGCTGGTGTTGTTGATGTCTTCGCTGGTGCAGGCAAAGTGCACGAACTCGGCGTACTTTTCCAGCTCGGGGCGGTCCTTGAACTTGGACTTGATCCAGTACTCCACGGCCTTGACGTCGTGGTTGGTGGTCTTCTCGAATTCCTTGATGGCCACACCGTCGGCTTCGCTGAAGTTCTTGACCAGACCCGTCAGGTAGCTGCGGGCACCGGGCGAGAGCGGCTTGAACTCGTCAAAACCGGCGTCCGACAGGGCGATGAACCAGGCGATCTCGACCTGCACGCGGCGGTGCATGTAACCCAGCTCGCTCACCAGGGGGCGCAGGGCATTGAGTTTGCTGGCGTAACGGCCGTCCAGCGGCGAGAGGGCGGAAATCGGGCTGAAGTTCATCCCGTGATTGTAGGCGGGCCGGGTTTACCCTTGGTGGGTTGCCCAGCCCCCTCGTGTTGTGGGTGCTGCACCTCCTGCCAACGTCGGAGGCATCCTCTAAAATCGTCCGCAGCTCAGATTCCGCAGTATTTTCATGAAACTCATCGGTTCGCTCACCAGCCCCTACGTCTGCAAAGTCCGCATCGTGCTGGCCGAGAAAAAGCTGGACTACCAGTTTGTGACCGAAGAAGTCTGGTCGGCCGACACCCGCATCCATGAGTCCAACCCGCTGGGCAAGGTGCCCTGCCTGATCATGGAAGGCCATGAGGCGGTGTTCGACTCCCGGGTGATCGTGGAATACCTGGACACGCTCTCGCCGGTGGGCAAGCTGATCCCTGCGGGCGGACGCGAACGCGCCGAGGTCAAAACCTGGGAGGCGCTGGCCGACGGCGTGATGGACGCCGCGATTTTGGCGCGCATGGAGGCCATCTGGGCCGGTCGCGCCGAAGGCGAGCGCAGCCAGGCCTGGATCGAGCGCCAGCTGGGCAAGATCGACCACGCCCTGCGCGCCATGAGCCAGGGCCTGGGCGACAAGGCGTTCTGCTCGGGCATCCACATGAGCCTGTCGGACATCGCCGTGGGCTGCGCGCTGGGCTACCTGGATTTCCGTTTCCCGCAGATCGACTGGCGCGGGCCTTACCCCAACCTGCAGCGCCTGTTTGACAAGCTGATGCAGCGCCAGAGCTTCATCGACTGCATTCCCCGGGCCTGACACCGGCCCGCGCGGGGCAGGTCACTTGTAGAAGGCCTCGACCTGGCCCTTGAGCTTGAGCATCAGGGGGTTGCCCTTGCGGTCGACCGTCTTGCCCGCGGGCACCTTGATCCAGCCTTCGCTGATGCAGTACTCCTCGACGTCGGCGCGCTCCTTGCCGTTGAAGCGAATGCCAATGTCGTGCTCGAAGATCGCCGCCACGAAATGCGGGCTGCGGGGGTCGATGGACAGGTGGTCGGGCAGTTCGGGGCGGGTGGTGTCGGTCATGTTTTTGAATCGGCAATGAAATTGGCACCGATTGTCGGGCAAATGTCGGTCAACCCAACGTCGGGCCAACGTGGCGCCCGTCGATGCAAGCTCAGCCCATCACATGGCGCCACAGGGCCAGCACCGCGTCACGCTGGGCCTGCAACTGCTGCAGCGGCAGCGCGGTCGGGTCTTCGTTCAGGCGGGCGCGGTGCTGCAGGCGCCGCATCTCGCGGTAGGCATCGGCGGCCGCATGACCCATGCCCGGCGTCAGCAAGCCCGCGGCCTCGGCGCGGTGCAGCAGGGCAATGTTGCCCACGTTGTCGGCCAGGGCGGGGTGGGCTGCGGTGTGCAGCAGCACCAGGTACTGCACCACAAACTCCACATCCACCATGCCGCCGGGGCTGTGCTTGATGTCAAAGCGCCCTTCAGGCACGACATGGGCCTCGCGCACCTTGCCCCGCATGGCGACGATCTCGGCGCGCAGGCTGGCCGCATCGCGCGGCGCACAGATGACCGCATGGCGCACCGCGTCAAAGGCGGGCTGCAGGCTGTGCAGGCCCATGGCAAAACGCGCCCGCGTCATGGCCTGGTGTTCCCAGGTCCAGGCGGTGTTGCTGCCGCGCTGCTGCTGGTAGTCCGCATAGGCCTCGAAGCGGGTGACCAGCAGGCCCGAGTTGCCATTGGGTCGCAGCGCGGTGTCGATCTCGTACAGATCGCCCTCGCCGGTCTTGACGGTCATCCAGTTGATCAGCTTGCGCACATAGGCGGCATAGACCTCCTGCGCACGTTCGTCTTCGTCGTCGTAGACGAACACGATGTCCAGGTCGCTGCCGTAGCCCAGTTCCTTGCCGCCGAGCTTGCCGTAGCCGATGACGGCAAAGCGCGGGTCGTCGCGGTGACGGTTTTTCAGGCGGTCCCAGCACCAGCGCGCGGTCACGCGCAGCACGGCATCGGCCAGCGCACTGAGGTCGTCGGCCACCTGCTCCACCGTGAGCACGCCTTCAACATCGCGCGCCAGGGTGCGGAACTGCTCGGCATGGTGGGCGCGGCGCAGCAGGTCCAGCAGGCTTTCCTCGTCGTCTTCGCCGGTGCGCTGCAGCGCCGTGCGGCGGGCCTCCAGCTCGGTTTCGAACTCGCTCGGGTCAAAGCGGCTGTTGAACAAATTGCCCCCGGCCAGCTCGTCGATCACGCCCGGGTGCTTGACCAGGTAACGCGCGGGCCAGCGGGCCGCCCCCAGCAGGCGCAACAGGCGTTCGTGGATGGCCGGGCGCTCCAGCAGCAGGGACAGGTAAATCTCGCGGCGCAGCAGCGGCTCGATCCAGTCGGCCATGCGCAGCACGGCCTCTTCGTTGCAGCGCGCTTCAGACAACCACTGGGCGGTGCGCTGCAGCAGGCGCAGCAGGCGGCCGCGCGCGTCTTCGCGCAGGGCATGCACGCGGGGGTTGTCGTTCCACTGCATCAGGCGCTCGCGCACCACCTGAGGGAAATCGCCCAGCACCGCTTCCAGTTCGGCATGGTCACGGCCGTTTTTGGCGCCGTTTTTGCCGTTGCAGCCTTTGCACTCGCGGTCGCCGCCCAGCAGGGTGTCAAACTCCTGCGCGACCAGTTCGCGGTGCGCGTCCAGCGTGGTCAGAAAGCTGCAGACATCGGCGTGGCCCAGGGTGTGGGCGATCCAGGCCAGATCCCCGTCGTCGGTGGGCAACACATGGGTCTGCTGATCGTCCAGGTACTGGATGCGGTGCTCGACGCGGCGCAAAAACACATAGGCTTCGCTCAGCGCGTCGGCCGTGGTCTGCGGCATCAGGCCGGCCTTGGCCACGCGCTGCAGGGCGTCCAGCGTGGGGCGCGTGCGCAGCTCGGGAAACTGGCCGCCGCGCACCACCTGCAGCAGCTGCACGGTGAATTCGATTTCACGGATGCCGCCGCGCGAGAGCTTGACGTCGTTGGCGCGCTCGGGGTGGCCCGCGCTGCGCTTGCTGGCGTGGTCACGGATTTGCTGGTGCAGCACCCGCAGCGACTCGAACACGTTGTAGTCGAGGTAACGGCGAAAGACAAAAGGCAGCACCACGCCACGCAGCTGCTGGGCCGAGCCGCTGAGCACCGCGCGGCGCGGCGCCACCACGCGGCTCTTCATCCAGGCAAAGCGTTCCCACTCACGGCCCTGCACCAGCAGGTATTCCTCCAGAGCGCCCAGCGACACCACGCTCGGGCCGGAATTGCCGTTGGGCCGCAGCGCCAGATCGACGCGAAACACAAAGCCATGTTCGGTGGTGTCGCCGATCAGCGCGTACATGCGCTTGACGCCCCGCGCAAAGTACTCCTGGTTGGACAGCCGCCCACGCCCCTCGGCATTGCCCGCAGTCTCCCCGTCTTCGTCGTAGACGTAGATCAGGTCAATGTCGCTGGACACGTTGAGTTCGCGCGCGCCCAGTTTGCCCATGCCGATGATCCACAGCTCGGCGCGCTGGCCCAAGGGGGTTTGGGGCATGCCGTGCAACGCGTCCAGATCGGACTGCACCTGCTGCCAGGCCGCGTCCAGGGTGACTTCGGCCAGCCAGGTCATGGCCCGGGTGACGGTGTCCAGCGGGGCCTGCTGCACGGTGTCTTGCTGCACCAGGCGCGCCAGCGTGAGCTGGCGCAGCACCCGCAAGGCCGCGTCCAGCGGCAGGCCGCGCTCGCGCAGGGCCTGCAAGGTGGCGGTCAGGCTCTCGCGGGTGGGTGCGCCTGCCGGCACAAGGCCAAGCCAGTCGGCGTAGCGGCGCTGCAGGCGCTGGACAAAACGGGAGTGTGCGGCAACGTCCGGCACAGGGGCATCCTGTGGGGAAGAAAGGGTTGAACTTTCTGCATGACGGTGCTCGCTGCCGGTCATAATTCCGCTGACTTTCTGATTCACAAAACAGGCTGCTGTGCCCGCGCCCTTCTCACTCCCTTCCTGGCTGACGCGTCTTTGGCACGCGCTGGCCTGGCTTGCATTGGCCCTGGGCCTGTGCATCGGCGCGGGCTGGCTGGCCCTTCACTTGTGGATTGTGCCGCGAATCGGCGATTTCCGTCCCGCGCTGGAGCAGCTGGCCACACGCGCCGTGGGCATACCGGTGCAAATCGGTGCGCTGCAGGCGGAATCGACCGGCTGGGCCCCGTCTTTCGAACTGCGCGACATCCGGCTGCTGGACGCCCAAGGGCAGGCGGCGCTGCAGTTGCCGCGCGTGGTGGTGGCCATCAGCGTGCGTTCGGTGCTGCGCCTGAGCCTGGAACAGCTGGTGCTCGACCACCCCGAGCTGGACATTCGCCACACGGCCAACGGCCAGTGGCTGGTGGCCGGTCTGGTCCTGGGAACGCCGGGCAGCGACCACAGCAGCGCAGCCGACTGGCTGTTCAGCCAGCGCGAAGTGGTGGTGCGCGGCGGCACGGTGCGCTGGACCACGGAAAAGGCGCAGCAAGACCAGAACACCGCGGCGCTGACACTGAGCGATGTGGACATCGTGGTGCGCAATGCGCTGCACCTGCATGAGCTGCGCCTGGACGCCACGCCACCGGCCGACTGGGGCGAGCGTTTCCTGCTGGCCGGGCGCTTCCGACGGGGCTTGCTGTCGGTGCACCCCGGTCATTTTGCCGACTGGAGCGGCCAGGCTTTTGCCCACTTCCCCCAGGTGGATGTGTCCCGGCTGCGCCAGCATCTGCGTCTGGGCGCAGACCTGCAAGCCGGGCAGGGCCGTGTGCGCCTGTGGTCCGACATCGAGCAAGGCCAGTGGCGCGGGGGCGCCGCCGACCTGGACCTGCAGGGTGTGCGCCTGCGCCTGAGCGACAGGCTGCAGGACATGGCCTTTGGCCAGCTCTCGGGCCGCATCTCGGGTCAGCACGGGCCTGCGGGCTGGTCGCTGGCCACCGAACAGCTGGCCTTCGTGAGTGACGAGGGCCTGACCTGGCCTGGTGGCAACGTCCGGCTGGACATCAGCCACGCCAGCGGCGCGCAAAGCGCGCGGGGCCAGCTGCAGGGCGAACGGCTGGACCTGCAGGCCCTGCACCACCTGGCGTTGCGCCTGCCCCTGCCCGAGCACCTGCACCGTGAACTGGCCGGTCGTCAGCTGGGGGGACTGGTGCGTTCGCTGCGCCTGCAGTGGGACGGCGCGGCCGAGTCACCGCAGAACCTGCAAGGCCAGATCGAGGCCGAGCAGCTGCACATCGAATCGCGGCCGGATGCGAACGTGAGCGAACACGGTCTGCAGGGTGGGCAGCTGAGCGCGCAGTGGACGCCCCAGGGTGGACAGGCGCAGTTGCGCATGGCGCCCGGCGGCTGGGTGCACTGGCCCCGCTTGCTCGAAGACGGCAGGATCGGCGTGCGGCGCTTGCAGGCCGAAGGCCGCTGGCAGCTGCAGGCCGGTCAACTGAGCGCCTTGCAAGGCAAGGCGCAGCTCGAGAACGAAGACCTGCAGGGCCAGGTGCAGGCCCAGTGGCAAGCCAAGGACGACGGCCCGGGGCTGCTGGACCTGCAGGCGCAGGTCAGCAAGGCCCAGGCCAATCGGGTCTACCGCTACCTGCCCCTCACGCTCAGCGCCGAGGTGCGCCGCTATGTGCAAGAAAGCATCCGCGCGGGCACCCTCAGCGGGCTGCAGATCCGCGTCAAGGGCGATCTGGCCAAACTGCCCATGGCCCACGCCCGCGATGGCGAGTTCCGCTTTGCCGCCAAGGTGCAGGACGTCGACATGGCCTATGTGCCCGCCCGCTGGCTGCCTGCGGGCAGCAAAGCCTGGCCGGCCTTGCAGGGGCTGCGCGGCGAGCTGGTGTTCGAGCGCGAATCCATGCACCTGGCACGCGCCAGCGCCCGCATCGGCGAAGGCCGTCAGGCCTTGCAGGTGCAGCAGTTGCGCGCCGAGATTCCCGACCTGATGCACGATGCCCGGCTGGAGATCCAGGCCGAGCTCAAGGGCCCGGCCCAACAGCTGCTGCGCACCCTGCAGCAGTCGCCTGTGGACGCGATGCTGTCAGGCGCGCTGTCGCAGGCCAGCGCCAGCGGCAACCTGCAGGGCAAACTCAAGCTGGGCATTCCCTTGCTGCACGCCCGCGACACCCAGGTGCAGGGCAGCATCGCCCTGGCCGGCAACGACGTGCAGATGGCGCCGCAGATTCCCACACTGGAAAAGGCACAGGGC
>Ga0255192_1000134_pt1 | contig 14830 bp, 13 predicted proteins | sample Miss_Miss_RepC_8_2_FD_189950 | JGI IMG/M metagenome (GOLD analysis project Ga0255192, IMG submission 189950) | Freshwater microbial communities from Mississippi River, Louisiana, United States - Miss_Miss_RepC_8h | ecosystem: Environmental > Aquatic > Freshwater > River | place: USA: Louisiana...
GCGAATTGTACCCTGAGGGGCCCCCACGGGTTTGAGCAGGGTCAAATGGCCACGGGACGGTCGGGGTCGTGGGGGCGAAAGTCTAAAATCCGTGTTTTTCCGCACACCATCCGCCCTCACACCATGCCCAAGAACCCCGCCTCTGCAGATGCCAAGGATCTGCCCGCCACTTACGAGGCTGCCTTGCAGGAACTGGAGCAGCTGGTGGCCCGGCTGGAGTCCGGTCAGATGCCATTGGACCAGCTGCTGGCGGGTTACCAGCGCGGCGCGGCGCTGCTGGCTTTCTGCAAGGACCGCCTGCAGGCGGTGGAAGACCAGATCAAGGTGCTCGACGGCGGTCAACTCAAACCCTGGGATGCGGCATGAGCAGCGGTTTCGATCTTCAGGCCTGGATGCAGCCCCATCTGACTCGGGTGGAGCAAGCGCTGTCGGGTTGGGTGGATGCCCAGGCCCCGGCCGCGCTGGGCCAGGCCATGCGTTACGCGGTGCTCGATGGCGGCAAGCGCCTGCGCCCGCTGCTGGTGCTGGCCGCCGCCGAGGCCACAGGCGCTGGCCAGGGCATGGCCGCGCTGCGTGCGGCCTGCGCTGTCGAGCTGATCCACGCCTACTCGCTGGTCCACGACGACATGCCCTGCATGGACAACGACGTGCTGCGCCGTGGCAAACCCACGGTGCATGTGCAGTTTGGGCAAGCCCAGGCGCTGCTGGCGGGCGATGCCCTGCAGACGCTGGCCTTTGAATTGCTGACCCCGCAGGACGGCAGTGTGCCGCCTGACATCCAGGCGCGCTGCGTGGGCCTGCTGGCCCGGGCTTCGGGCTACTGGGGCATGGCCGGCGGTCAGGCGGTCGATCTGGCCAGCGTGGGCCAGCAGCTGACCGAAGACCAGCTGCGCCAGATGCACCGCCTCAAGACCGGTGCCTTGCTGCTGTGCAGTGTGCAGCTGGGGGTGGCTTGTGCGCCCAGCGTGCCGGCCGCAACCTGGCAGGCGCTGGAGCGCTTTGGTCAGGCCCTGGGCCTGGCTTTTCAGGTGGTCGATGACGTTCTGGATGTGACGGGGGATGCCGCTACGCTGGGCAAGACCGCCGGCAAGGACGCCGCGGCCGACAAACCCACCTATGTGGCGCTGATGGGGCTGGATGCCGCCCGGCGCCATGCCGACGAACTGGCGCAGCAGGCCATGCAGGCCCTGGCCGAGAGCGGTCTGAGCGACCCATCGTTGCAAGCCCTGAGGGCGCTGACGGCCATGGTCGTGCAGCGCCAGCATTGATTTTTCGGATGTTTTCATGTCCAGCCTGCTTGACACCCTCCAGTCCCCGATCGACCTGCGTCGCCTGAGCCGCGCGCAGCTGCCTCAGGTGGCCGACGAAGTGCGCCAGTGCGTGCTGGACAACGTGTCCAAAACCGGTGGGCACCTGAGCTCCAACCTGGGCACCGTCGAACTCACGGTGGCCCTGCACTATGTGTTCAACACGCCGCAGGACCGCATCGTCTGGGATGTGGGCCATCAGACCTACCCGCACAAGATCCTGACCGGGCGACGCGAACGCATGCCCACGCTGCGTCAGCTGGGGGGGCTGTCGGGCTTTCCCCGCCGCGATGAAAGCGAATACGACACCTTTGGCGTGGGCCATTCGTCGACCAGCATTTCGGCGGCGCTGGGCATGGCCCTGGCCGCACGGCAAAAGGGTGAAAACCGCCATGCGATCGCCGTCATCGGCGACGGCGCCATGACGGCCGGCATGGCCTTTGAAGCGCTCAACCACGCAGGCGTTGAAGATTGCAAGCTGCTGGTGATCCTCAACGACAACGACATGTCGATCAGCCCGCCCGTGGGGGCGCTCAACCGCTACCTGGCCCAGCTGATGAGCGGTCGCTTTTATGCCGCCGCCAAGGAAGGTGCCAAGCAGGTGCTCAAGGCGGCGCCGCCGCTTTTTGAGCTGGCCAAGCGCTTTGAAGAACATGCCAAAGGCATGGTGGTGCCGGCCACGCTCTTCGAGAAGTTTGGCTTCAACTACATCGGCCCGATCGACGGCCACGATCTGGAGTCGCTGATCCCGACGCTGGAAAACCTCAAGCACCTCGATGGCCCGCAGTTTTTGCATGTGGTCACCAAAAAAGGGCAGGGCTACAAGCTGGCCGAGGCCGATCCGGTGGCCTACCACGGTCCGGGCAAGTTCGATCCCGCCGTGGGCATCGTGCCGCCGACCACGCCGCCCAAGACCACCTTCACCCAGGTGTTTGGCCAGTGGCTGTGCGACATGGCCGAGCAGGACGAGCGGCTGGTGGGCATCACGCCCGCCATGCGCGAGGGCTCGGGCATGGTCGAGTTTCACAAGCGCTTTCCCAAACGCTACTACGACGTGGGCATCGCCGAGCAGCACGCCGTGACGCTGGCCGCGGGCCTGGCCTGCGAGGGCGTCAAACCGGTGGTGGCGATCTACTCCACCTTCCTGCAGCGGGCCTATGACCAGCTGATCCACGATGTGGCGCTGCAGAACCTGCCCGTGGTGTTTGCACTTGACCGTGCCGGTCTGGTGGGAGCGGATGGCGCTACCCATGCGGGGGCGTACGACCTCGCCTTCATCCGCTGCATTCCGAACATGAGCCTGGCCTGCCCGGCCGATGAGCGCGAGTGCCGCCAGCTGCTGTCGACGGCCTATGCCCAGAACCACCCGGTGGCCGTGCGCTACCCGCGAGGTGCAGGCGCTGGCGTGGCGCCGCAGCCCGATCTGGAAGGACTGCCCTTTGGCAAGGCGCAGCTGCGGCGCCAGGGCCGCAAAACGGCCATTCTGGCCTTTGGCAGCCTGCTGTACCCCGCCTTGCAGGCGGGCGATGCCCTGGACGCCACCGTGGTCAACATGCGCTGGGCCAAGCCGCTGGACACCGAACTGCTGGCGCAGGTCGCGCGCGAACACGATCGGATCGTGACGGTGGAAGAGGGCGCCATCATGGGCGGCGTGGGCAGCGCCGTGATGGAGGCGCTGCAATCCCTGGGCCTGGTGCGTCCGGTGCTGCAGCTGGGCCTGCGTGACGAGTTCATCGAGCACGGCGATCCGGCCAAGCTGCTGGCCTTGCAGGGGCTGGACGCGGCCGGCATCGAGGCTGCCATTGGGCAACGCTGGCCGGACTGAAAGCCTTTCACGGCCTGTTTGAAATCTGTTCAGTCCGTATTTGACAGTTTTGTCGGTCTGAAAGGGTAAACCCGACCCGAATCGGTGCTCCGGGCTTTCTACAATGTGCGCTGACTAGCAAGTCAGTGTCCGGATGTCTCGGCCACGTCTCTCAACTCGAATCAGGAGTCTTTTATGGATCGTCGTTCCGTCATCAAACAAGCCGGTCTGGCTGGTGTACTGGCAGCAGGTGCCGCACCGGCCATCGTGCAAGCCCAGGCCAACCTCCGCTGGCGTCTGACCTCGGCCTTCCCCAAGGCGCTGGACACCATCTACGGTGCTGCTGAAACCTTCTCCAAGAAAGTCAAGGAACTTTCCGGTGGCAAGTTCGAAATTTCGGTCCATGCGGCTGGTGAACTGGTGCCCACGCCGGGTCTGGTTGATGCCGTCAAGAACGGGACCGTCGAGATGGGCCACACCGCCCCTTACTACTATTTCGGCAAGGACGAGACCTTCGCGCTGGGTTGCGCCATTCCTTTTGGCCTGAACAGCCGTCAGATGACTGCATGGCAGTACGATGGCAACGGCCTCAAGCTCATGCGTGAGTTCTATCGCAACTACGACATCATGAGCTTCCCCATGGGCAACACAGGCGCCCAGATGGGCGGCTGGTTCCGCAAGGAAATCAAGACGGTGGCCGACTACAAAGGCCTGAAATTCCGCGTGGGCGGTTTCGCTGGCAAAGTGATCGAGCGTCTGGGCGGTGTGCCACAGAACATCCCCGGTGGCGAGATTTACCAGGCCCTGGAAAAAGGCACCATCGACGCTGCCGAGTGGGTGGGCCCCTACGATGACCTGAAGCTGGGCTTTTACAAAGTGGCCAAGCATTACCACTACCCGGGCTGGTGGGAAGGCGGTCCGCAGCTGGACCTGTACGTCAACACCAAGGCCTACGACAGCCTGTCGAGCGAGTACAAAGCCATCATCGAGAACGCCTCTGCTTACGCGCACACCGAGATGCAGGCCAAGTACGATGCCCGCAACCCCGGCGCCCTCAAGCAGCTGGTGGCGGGTGGCGCCAAGCTGGTGGCCTTCCCCAAGCCGGTGCTGGATGCCGCTTTCAAGGAGTCGATGGCGCTTTACAGCGAACTGTCTGCCAAAAACCCCAACTGGAAGAAAGTCTACGAGGACTACGCCAAGTTCCGTGCCGAATCCAACCTGTGGTTCCGCTTCACCGAAGCGCGTTTCGACAGCTTCATGCAGTCCGCCAAGCTCTGATCGGCGATCTGCAAACAACAGCCCCGCATTGTGCGGGGCTTTTTTTTGAACTGCACAGCGGTTTGAAAAAAGATCACTCCTTGCTGGCGCCGAGTTGACTGGCTCTGGCTCAGCGCGCCCGTACAATCGCGCCACTTTTGTTTGCTCCGGATCGGAGATGGCTTATGAACACACTGCTTGCAGGATCGCGCTGGATTGACGCGATCAACGCCAGGGTCGGCAAACTGACCGGCTGGCTGATTTTGCTGACCACCCTGATCAGCGCGGGTAACGCGCTGGTGCGCAAAATTTTCGACACCAGCTCCAACGCCTTGCTCGAGGTGCAGTGGTACCTTTTTGCTGCCGTGTTCCTGCTGGGCGCGGGTTACGGCTTTCTGCGCAACTCCCATGTTCGCATCGACTTCATCTCCAGTCGCCTGACTGACCGCACCCGCAACTGGATTGATTTCTGGGGCATCCTGGTGGTGCTGACCCCATTTTGTCTGATTTCCATCGTGCTGTCCTGGCCGCTGTTCACCCAGGCCCTGGCCAGTGGTGAAATGAGCCAGAACGCCGGTGGCCTGATCCGTTGGCCCGCCTATGCACTGATCCCTGTCGGGTTTGTGCTGCTGATGCTGCAGGGCTTCTCCGAAGCCGTCAAGCGGCTGGCTTTTCTGAAGGGCTTTGGCCCCGATGTGCTGCACTCTGACGACGCACAGTCTGACGACCAGAAGCGTGCTGCAGAACTTGAACAAATGGTCCAGCCCGAGGGAGGTCGCTGATGGAAACATCTTTCCTGGCACAGCAGTTTGTGCCCATCATGTTTGCAGGGCTTTTTGTCCTGCTGCTCACTGGTTTTCCTGTGGCCTTTGCCTTGGCGGCCACCGGCCTGGGCTTCGGGTTCATTGGCATGGAGGCGGGACTGTTCCCGCCGACCCTGTTCCAGGCCTTGCCTCTGCGCATCTTCGGCATCATGCAGAACGACACCCTGCTGGCCATCCCGTTTTTCACCTTCATGGGCATCATTCTGGAGCGTTCCGGCATGGCCGAGGACCTGCTGGAGACGGTTGGACAGGTGTTCGGGCCGGTGCGCGGTGGTGTGGCGATTGCCGTGATTCTGGTGGGAGCGCTGCTGGCGGCCACCACCGGTGTTGTCGCGGCTGCGGTGATTTCCATGGGCCTGATTTCGCTGCCCATCATGCTGCGTTACGGCTACAGCCGGGTGATTGCCACGGGCACCATCACGGCTTCCGGCACCTTGGCGCAGGCCATTCCTCCTTCGCTGGTGCTGATCGTACTTGCCGACCAGCTCGGCCGATCGGTGGGCGACATGTATGCCGGGGCGATGATTCCGGGTCTGCTGCTGGTGGGCTTGTACATCGCTTTCATCGTGGTGGTGGCGATTGTGCGCCCCGCCATGGTTCCGGCCCTGCCGCCAGAGGCGCGCATTTACCGTGAACCCGATGGCAGTTCCGGTCACCGCTCGCTCTTGGTGTTGCTGGCTGTGTGTGCGGCGGTGGCTGTGGGCTGGGCCCGCATCCATGATGCGGCGCTGGGCGTCCTGCTGGGCCGCACCGAGCCGGCTGCCAGCGACGAGGTGGTCATCATGTCCATGACCGTGGCATCCCTGCTGGGGCTGCTGCTGTCGGTGATCAACCGTGCTTTGCGCATGGGTCTTCTGTCGCGACTGGCCGAGCAGGTGACCTTCGTGCTGATGCCCCCGCTGATCCTCATCTTCCTGGTGCTGGGCACGATTTTCCTGGGGGTGGCTACCCCCACGGAGGGCGGTGCGATGGGTGCACTGGGTGCCATGATCCTGGCCCTGTTCAAGCGCAAGCTGGACATGCCCCTCATGCGTCAAGCCCTGGACAGCACCGCCAAACTGGCCTCCTTTGTGCTGTTCATCCTGATCGGTTCCACGGTTTTCAGCTTCACCTTCAATGCGGCTGACGGGCACATCTGGGTCGAGCACCTGTTTGACAGCATGCCTGGTGGCGCGATGGGCTTCCTGATCGTCGTGAACATCCTGATTTTTGTGCTCGGCTGTTTCATCGACTTCTTCGAGATCGCCTTCATCGTGATTCCGCTGCTGGCGCCCGTGGCTGAGAAGATCCTGCCGGAGTTGGTGCCGGGCATGTCACCCGACCAGGTGATGATCTGGTTTGGCGTGATCATCGCCATGAACCTTCAGACCTCCTTCCTGACCCCTCCCTTCGGCTTTGCCTTGTTCTACCTGCGCAGCGTGGCCCCCAAGCGCGACTACAAGGACCGTGTGACCGGTCAGAACATTCCTGCAGTGACCACCAGCGAGATCTACAAGGGATCGATCGCCTTCATCGTGCTGCAATTGATCATGGTGGTGGCGGTGATCACTGTTCCCTCCCTGGTGACGGGTGGCATGGACCAGAAGAAAGGTCTGGACAACGACGCCGTGATGGAGCAATTGCAGGATTCCTCCATGGTGGAAGATGAGTCCGCACAAAAGGAAGACAGTCCGGCTGAGGAGGCGAGCAAAGAAGGCGCCTCGGAGAAGTCAGACGATGACGCGCTCAAGGAGCTGCTGAACAAAAAGTAAGCCCGTGCATCCTATAAAAGGCCACCTTGCAAGGTGGCCTTTTTCATGGCCACCAGGGCAGTTGCTGCTTGAGTGACTGAACGCCTGTCGGCAGGCTGGAGGGCTCATAGCCGGGAAGCCCGGACAGGTGGTGAGCCCACGCCTTGGTTTGCAGTATCTCGCGCAGCTTGCTCACCGAAGGGGTGTCCAGCGCGGACTTCAGGCAGACAAGCCAGTAGTTTTCACGCGACAGCGGCACAAAGTCCAGTTGCTGCTTCATGGCGGCCGATGCAATGCCCAGACCTGCATCGGCCTGGCCCGAGGCAATCGAGGTGGCAACGGCCGCATGCGAAAGCTCTTCGTGGGCGTAACCGCGGATCTGGCGCTGATCGTGTCCGGACGACTCCAGCCAGTCATCGAGCAGCAAACGTGTGCCGGTGCCCCGGGTCCGGTTCACAAAGCGAACGTCTGGGCGCAGCAGGTCCGCCCAGCCCTGGATGTTCAGCGGATTGCCTGGGGCCACCATCAGGCCCTGATGGCGCGATGCAAACGCGATGATCTTGTGCTGGCCGGTCTTGAGCAGCGGACGGTAGGTGCGGGCCACCAGGGTGTGTGCGGCGGGTTGTTCGGGGGCGTGGAAGCCGGCCACCGTGCAGCGGCCTTCGTTGAGTGCGCGGATGGCATCCACGCTGCCGCAAAAGCGCATGTCCAGGTGCAGGCTTTCATCGGCCGCGTGCTCGCGCAGTTTCACCAAGGCATCGTCGTGGCTGGCATACACCGTCAGCACATGGCTGTCGGGGTCAAAGGCTTGTGCAAAGGTCTTTTCCAGTTCGGCCTGCAAGGCGCTGATCTGGGGGGCCAGCCGGGCCTGGGCCTGGCGTTCGGCCCACAGCAGCTTGTCGGCAAATTCGGTGAGTCGGGCGGGCTGGCCCTTTTCCCAGATGATCAGCGGTTGTTCCAGGATTTGTTCCCAGCGCTTGAGTTCGCCCCAGACGTGGCGATACGACAAGCCCAGAGATTTGGCGGCCATGGAAATCGAGCCGTTGTCGCGCACCGCCTGCAGCAGGGCCATCAGCGGATGGTGCAGCGGCGAGGTGGGCGCGACCTGGGGTGCTGCGTCGGGCGACCATTGGTAAGAAAGGTGAATCTTGGGCACAGGCAGAGTGTGCCTGAACCGCGGGCACTGGCCTATGCATCCGATTTCATAGCGGACAACCCGTAGCGTTCGCTGCCGTGCGCTGCACTACCATCGGCGCAGCTGTATGAACACCTTCTCCGACAGCGTCGCCACGGCGCTGAATCTCCTTTTTTCTTTCGATCCTCAGCTCTGGGTCATAGTGGGCAGGTCTCTGGCCGTGAGTGCCACTGCCTGCCTGATCGGCTATGGCCTGGGGGTGTTGCTGGGCGCCGCATTGGCAGTGGCCCGTTTCAGGGGCCGCGCGGCGGTGCTGATCGGGCTGAACACTTTGCTGGCCTTGCCTTCTGTGGTGGTCGGGCTGGTGGTGTATCTGCTGCTGTCTCGCACTGGCCCTCTGGGCTTTCTGGGCTGGATGTTCAGCTTCAAGGCCATGGTGCTGGCCCAGGTCATCCTGGTGTTGCCTGTGGTGACGGCACTGACACGGCAGGTGGTTGAAGACGTGGAGCGCCAGCACGGCGAGCAATGGGCGTCGCTGGGGGCGGGCACCTGGCTGCGCAGCCTCATCCTGGCCTGGGACGAGCGCATGGCGCTGATGACGATTTTTGTGACCGCTTTCGGCCGTGCCATCTCGGAGGTTGGCGCGGTCATGATTGTGGGCGGCAACATCGATGGCTTCACACGTGTGATGACCACGGCGATTGCGCTGGAAACCAGCAAGGGCGATTTGCCGCTGGCCCTGGCGCTGGGCCTGGTGCTGCTGGCGGTGGTCGGCTTGCTCAACCTGTTCATGGCGCTGCTGCGCAGGCGGGGTGAGGTCTCGGGCCTGGGCCATTCCGCTCTGGTAGGGGGCGTGTGATGTCCACCGTGATCGAGCTGGACACGGTGTCGGTGCAACTGGGCTCGGTGCTCGCACTCAAGGGGGTGAGCCTGCGCATTGCACCCGGAGAGCGGGTGGCCCTGATTGGCCCCAACGGTTCAGGCAAAAGCACCTTGCTGCGCACCCTGCACGGCTTGCTGCCCCCGTCCAGCGGCAAGGTGACGCTGCAGCCGCGATGGCGTCAGGCCATGCTGTTCCAGCGCCCGCACCTGCTGCGCATGTCGGCACTGGCCAATGTGGCCCTGGGCTTGTGGCTGGACCGCAGCCTTGGTCTGTCCTGGGCGCAGGCCAAGACCCGTGCGGCGCAGGCCCTGGCCCGTGTGGGCCTGCAGGGCATCGCCGCTCAGGGGGGGAGACAACTTTCAGGCGGTCAGCAGCAGCGCCTGGCCCTGGCGCGGGCCTGGGCGCGGCAGCCCGATGTGCTGCTGCTCGATGAGCCCACCGCCAGCCTGGACCCGCACGCCAAGCGCGAGGTCGAGGCCCTGATCACCGAATTTGCCCAGGGCGATGCGCAGCCCCTGACCCTGGTCTGGGCCAGCCACAACCTTGGGCAGGTCAAGCGCATTGCGACGCGCGTGCTGTGCCTGGAGTCCGGGCGCGTGCTGGCCGACCTGCCTGTGCACGAATTTTTCAACGCCGAAGTGCTGGCCCGTGTCAGCCCCGAGGCCCATGCTTTTGTTCAAGGAGAAATCGCATGACCCCCTTTTTCAAACCCGCGCGCCGTCTGCTGCTGTGTGCCTTGCTGGCCAGCCCGCTGGCCTGGGCACAGAGCCCCTCGATCGTGGTGTCTTCGACCACGTCCACCGAGCAGTCGGGCCTGTTTGCGCACTTGCTGCCGGCCTTCAAGAAAGCCAGCGGCATCGATGTGAAAGTGGTCGCGCTGGGCACCGGTCAGGCGCTGGACATGGCACGCCGTGGCGACGCCGATGTGGTCTTCGTGCACGACAAGGTGGCTGAAGAGAAGTTCGTGGCCGAAGGCTTTGGCCTCAAGCGGCAGGAGGTCATGTACAACGACTTCGTGCTGATTGGCCCCAAGGCCGACCCCGCAGGGACAAAGGGCAAGGACATCGTGGCCGCCCTGGGCAAGGTGGCGGGCAGCAACGCCGGTTTCGTGTCGCGCGGCGACAAGAGCGGCACCCATGCGGCCGAACTGCGTTTCTGGAAAATCGCCAACCTGGACAGCGCCAAGGGCAGTGGTTACCGCGAGTGCGGCTGCGGCATGGGCCCGGCCCTGAACATCGCCGCGTCGCAAGGGGCCTACGTGCTGGCCGACCGCGGCACCTGGCTGAACTTCAAGAACCGCGCCGATCTGGCGGTGCTGGTGGAAGGCGATCAGCGCCTGTTCAACCAGTATGGCGTGATGGTGGTCAACCCGGCCAAGCACCCGCAGGTCAAACAGGCCGAGGCGCAGAAGTTTGTCGATTGGGTGACTTCGGCTGCGGGCCAGGCCACCATTGCCGACTACAAGATCGGCGGCGAGCAGCTGTTCTTCCCGAACGCGGCCAAGTGATGCGCCGCTGATCAGCCCTTGGGCGAGCCGAGCTTGCGGTAGACCGTGGCCCGGCCGATGCCCAGGGCGCGTGCCGCTTCGGCCACATTGCCCCGGGCCTTGACCACGGCCTGACGGATCAGTTCGGTTTCCACGTCGCGCAAGGCCTTGCCGCTGCTGCGAGCGGTGCTTCGTGGTGGCGGGTTCTTGTCGCTGCGCTGGGCCTGCGTCTGCAGGCGCAGGCCAGACCACAGCGGCACTTCGCACAGGCCTTCACTGTGCCTGCCAGCGTCGAACAGGTTTTCCCAGGGCATGGCAAACACATCGCTGGCGTGGGTGTCGCGGCCGCCCACTTCCAGGGCCAGCATCTGCCTTGCGGTGGGGTTGGCGCCCGTGATGCGTCCGTCGGCGTCCAGCGTCAGCAAGCCATCGCTGTCGTCGCCCGGCTGGTTGCCGGGCCAGTTCAGGCGCAGCGTCAGGGCATGGGGCGTGGTCAGCAGCCAGCTGTTTTCGATGCTGCGTGCACTGCGGCGCACCAGGTGCTTGAGGGCAGGGCGTTCGGCCACTTCCACACCCGTCAGGTCCAGCATGCCGGCGCACAGGCCATCCGGCCCGAAGACCGGGGCGCCGGCGCAGCTGTAGACGCTGGTGTCGGCAAAAAAGTGTTCGCCCCGGTGCAGCCACACGGGTTGCAGTTCGGTCAGGGCGGCGCTGATGGCGGTGGTGCCCACGGCGCGCTCGGACAGGTCCACCCCCACGCGGGCAATCGCGCTGGCGCGGCGGTCGCTTTGGTCGACGGGGCCGTGCACATCGACCACGATCCCTTCAGCGTTGGTGAGGATGGCGAAATAGCCGATGTTGCCCATGGCCCGGACCAGTTCCGCCAGCACGGGGCGGGCGGCCTGCACCAGCGGCTGGCTGGCTTCCTGCACCTGGCGCATGCGGGCGGCGGTCACGGGGTCGAAGCCCACATGCTGCTCGGGATCGAGCCCCCAGGACTGGCAGCGTTGCCAACCCCGTTGCAGCCAGGGCGCCAGAGCGGGGGCGGCATGGGCATCGCGCTCGTGCAGCAGAACCTGCCGGGCGTGTGCGATGGTTTCCAGTCGGTCAGCAGAGCGCATGTGTATCAAGCTGAGAATTTCTGTGCAGGCGGGGCCGAAATCCGGGTAATCCCGTAGGGGTGCGATTGCCCCTACAAGGAACAATGGCTATGCATTGTCATACATAGGAACGGGCTTGCATAGCCCGGTCCAACCCACAGGAGATCCTCCATGCAGAAGGTGTTGCACATCAATCCGGACAAGTGCACCGGTTGCCAGCAGTGCGAAATGGCCTGTTCCTTTGAGAACTACGGCACCTACGCCACGGCCAAGTCGCGCATCAAGGTGTTCGACTTCCACCACACCGGCAAGAAAGTGCCCTACACCTGCACCCAGTGCGATGAAGCCTGGTGTCTGCACGCCTGCCCGGTCGAGGCCATCACGGTCGACAAGGCCACCGGCGCCAAGGTCGTTAACGAATCGACGTGTGTGGGCTGCAAGGTCTGCACCATCGCCTGCCCGTTCGGCACCATCAACTACGTGCAGGAAACCGGCAAGGTGCAAAAGTGCGACCTGTGCGGTGGCGACCCGGCCTGTGCCGATGCCTGCCCGACCGGCGCGATCACGTTCATCGACGCCAACTGGACCGGCCTGGACAAGATGAAGCAGTGGGCCGACAAGCTGGGCAACCAGCCTTCTGCGGCCTGATCGCCGCCCGATCCACCGCTTAACTGAACCTTAGGAGAACACACATGTCCTGGGCTGGAAAAATCCTCCGCGTCAACCTCACGGCTGGCACTGTCAAATCCGAACCGCTGAACATGGAGTGGGCCCGCGCCTACATCGGTTCGCGCGGCCTCGGCAGCAAATACCTGGTCGAAGAAATCGACCCCAAGGTCGACCCGCTCTCGCCTGACAACAAGATCATCTGGGCCACCGGACCGCTGACCGGCACCATGGCTTCCACCGGCGGTCGCTACACCGTCATCACCAAAGGTCCGCTCACGGGCGCGATCGCCTGCTCCAACTCGGGTGGCTACTGGGGCGCCGAGCTCAAGATGGCCGGCTGGGACATGGTCATCTTTGAAGGCAGGTCGGCCAAGCCGGTCTACCTCTACATCTGCGACGACGTGGCCGAGCTGCGCGATGCCGATCACCTGTGGGGCAAGAGCGTGTGGCAGACCGAAGACATGCTCAAGAAGGCGCACCAGGACCCGCTGCTGCGCATCTCCAGCATCGGCAAGTCTGGCGAAAACGGCGTGCTGTACGCCGCCGTGGTGAACGACCTGCACCGCGCAGCTGGCCGCTCGGGCGTGGGCACCGTCATGGGCTCCAAGAACCTCAAGGCGATTGCCGTGCGCGGCACCAAGGGCGTGGGCAACATCCGCGATCCCAAGGCCTTCATGGCCGCCGCCAAGACCGCCAAGAAAGTGCTGGCCGACAACGCCGTCACCGGCCAGGGCCTGCCGACCTACGGCACCCAGGTGCTGATGAACGTGATCAACGAAGTCGGCGCACTGCCTACCCGCAACCACCGCGATGTGCAGTTCGAAGGCGCGAAAGACATTTCGGCCGAGGCCATGGCCACGCCGCGCAAGACCGATGGCAAGAAGCACCTGGTGACCAACCAGGCTTGCTTTGGTTGCACCATCGCCTGCGGCCGCATCAGCAAGATGGACGAGAGCCACTTCTCGGTGCAGAACAAGCCCGAGTACTGGGGCGCATCCGGCGGCCTCGAATACGAAGCGGCCTGGGCGCTGGGCGCAGCCAACGGCGTCAACGATCTGGAAGCCCTGCAGTACGCCAACCTGATCTGCAACGAAGAAGGCATGGACCCGATCAGCTTCGGTGCCACCATCGGCGCCGTGATGGAACTCTATGAAATGGGTGTCCTGACCAAGGAGCAGATCGGCACCGAGGCGCCGTTCGGTTCGGCCAAGGCCCTGTGCGAACTGGCCGACATGACCGCCAAGGGCATCGGTTTCGGCAAGGAAATCGGTCTGGGCTCCAAGCGTCTGACCGCCAAGTACGGCCACCCCGACCTGTCCATGAGCGTCAAGGGCCAGGAATTCCCGGCCTACGACGGTCGTGTGATCCAGGGCATTGGCCTGGCCTACGCCACGTCCAACCGCGGCGCCTGCCACCTGCGCGGCTACACCATCGCTTCTGAAGTGCTGGGCATTCCGGTCAAGACCGAGCCGACCGAGCACGAAGGCAAACCCGAGCTGGTCAAAGCCTTCCAGGACGCCACCGCGGCATTCGACTCTGCAGGCATCTGCATCTTCACCAGCTTTGCCTGGACGCTGGCCGACGTGGCCCCCCAGCTGCAAGCCGCTTGTGGCGACGAATACACCATGGAGCACCTGGCCCACATTGGTGAGCGCATCTGGAACATGGAGCGCGAGTTCAACAACGCCGCCGGTTTCACCAAGGCCGACGACAGCCTGCCCAAGCGCCTGCTGACCGAAGCCGCCAAGACCGGCCCGGGCAAAGGCATTGTGAGCAAGCTGCCCGAGATGCTGCCCAAGTACTACGAAGCGCGTGGCTGGGACAGCGAAGGCCGTCCGACGGCTCAGACCAAAGAGCGTCTGGGTCTTTGATCGCCAGGGGCGAACGCCTCATTTGCCTTGATCTGCAGCGGCCCTCGGGCCGCTGCCTGTTTGTCGGAGTCTGATCCATGAGTCACCACGTCATCCTCGGCGCCGGCCCGGCCGGCATCATTGCCGCCGAAACGCTGCGCAAGCACTGCCCGCAAGACCGCATCACCGTGGTGGGCGACGAGCGCGAGGCACCGTACTCGCGCATGGCCATTCCTTACCTGTTGATCGGCAAGGTCGGCGAAAAGGGCACCTGGCTGCGCAAGGGTGACACCCACTTTGCCGATCTGCGCATCGACATCGTGCAGGCCCGCGCCACCAAGGTGGATGTCCAGGCCCGCCAGGTCGTGCTGGACAACGGCCAGACCCTGGGCTTTGACAAGCTGCTGATCGCCACCGGCTCGCACCCGGTGCGCCCGCCGATTCCCGGGCTGGATCTGCCGGGTGTGCACACCTGCTGGACACTCGAAGACGCCCGTGCCATTGCCGCACTGGCAAAGCCGGGCGCCCGGGTGCTGCAAATGGGCGCGGGTTTCATCGGCTGCATCATCATGGAAGCGCTCAAGCTGCGCGGGGTGGAGTTGTCGGTGGTCGAGATGGGGGACCGCATGGTGCCGCGCATGATGGGCCCGATGGCCGGCGGCATGATCCGCGACTGGTGCGAGGCCAAGGGCGTGAAGGTCTTCACCTCGACCAAGGTCGAAGCCATTGAAAAGGCTGACGCTGCCACGGGACTGGTTGGCAAGATTGCCGGAGCCTTGGGTCTG
>Ga0255192_1000136_pt1 | contig 14696 bp, 12 predicted proteins | sample Miss_Miss_RepC_8_2_FD_189950 | JGI IMG/M metagenome (GOLD analysis project Ga0255192, IMG submission 189950) | Freshwater microbial communities from Mississippi River, Louisiana, United States - Miss_Miss_RepC_8h | ecosystem: Environmental > Aquatic > Freshwater > River | place: USA: Louisiana...
TGCGCGCCGATGTGAAATTCAGCGACGGCAGCGCCCTGACCGCTGACGACGTGGTGTTCTCCCTGGAGCGCGCCCGCGCCAAGACGTCCAATTTCCACGTCTACACCCAGGGCTTCAGCCGCATCGCCAAGGTCGACGCCCGCACCGTGGACATCATCCTCAGCGGCCCCAATCCGGTACTGCTCAACCAGCTCACCGAGCTGCGCATCATGAGCAAGGCCTGGGCGGAAAAGAACAAATCGACGGAGCCCAAGGACGGCAAGACCAAGGATGAAACCTACGCCCACCGCAACGCCATGGGCAGCGGCCCCTTCATGGTCAAGGAATGGCAGCCTGACCAAAAGCTGGTGATGGTCAAGAACCCGAACTGGTGGGGCTGGAAAGATGCCCCCAGCAACGTGACCGAGATCGTCTACACCCCGATCAAGAACGAAGCCACGCGGGCCGCCGCCCTGCTCTCGGGCGAGATCGACTTTGTGCTCGACCCCAGCCCGCAAGACCTGGGCCGCATGCGCAACAACGCCAACCTCAAGGTGATCGACGGGGTGGAAAACCGCACCATCTTCCTGGGCATGGACCAGTTCCGCGACGAATTGCCTGGCTCCAACGTCAAGGGCAAGAACCCGCTCAAGGATGTGAAGGTGCGCAAGGCGCTCTACCAGGCCATCGACATCGACACCATCCACAAGGTCACCATGCGTGGCCTGTCCCAGCCCACGGGCGCGCTGGTGTCGCCGCAGGTGGCGGGCTGGACCGAGGGCGTGCACAAGCGATTCCCCTATTCGCAAGACGATGCCCGCAAGCTGCTGGCCGAAGCCGGTTATCCGCAGGGCTTTGAAGTGGACTTCGCCTGCCCCAACAACCGCTACATCAACGACGAGGAAATCTGCCAGGCCGTGACCGCCATGTGGGCCAAGGTCGGCGTGAAGGCCAAGCTGCGCACGCTGCCGCTGGTGACCTACTTCCCGATGATCCAGCGCTACGAGGCCAGCATTTACATGCTGGGCTGGGGCGTGCCGACGTTCGACGCACTCTACAGCCTGCAGTCGCTCACCCGCAGCGTGGGCACTGGCGGTGACGGCAACTACAACGTGGGCCGCTACAGCAACCAGCGCATGGACTACGTGGTCGACCGCATCAAGACCGAAACCGACCTGCCGGTGCGCAACCGTCTGCTGACCGAGGGTCTGCAGCTGCAAAACGACACCGTCGCGCACATTCCGCTGCACAACCAGGTCATCCCCTGGGCCATGAAGAAGAACATTGATCTGGTCCACCGTGCCGACAACCGGCTCGACTGGGTGCTGATCAAGGTCAACTGATGCTGGCCTTCATCCTGCAGCGCCTGATCCAGGCGATGGTGGTGATGGTCACCGTGGCCTTCATCGCTTTCCTGCTGTTTCAGTACGTCGGTGATCCGGTGGTGTTCCTGCTCGGGCAGGACGCCACCCAGGAGCAAATTGACCAGCTGCGCGCTGATCTGGGCCTGAACCAGCCCTTCTTTGTGCAGTTTGGCCACTTCCTGGCCAATGCGGTGCAGGGTGAGTTTGGTCTGAGCCTGCGCCAGGGCGCGAAGGTCTCGCGGCTGATCGCTGAGCGATTCCCGGCCACGCTGGAGCTGGCCCTGGTGGCCGCCGGCCTGGCGCTGCTGGCGGGCATCCCGATGGGGGTGTATGCCGCCTTGCGGCGCGGCACCTTCATGAGTCAGCTGTTCATGACCTTGTCCCTGCTGGGCGTGTCACTGCCCACCTTCCTGATTGGCATCCTGCTGATCCTGGTGTTTGCCGTGACCCTGGGCTGGTTCCCCAGTTTCGGACGTGGCGAAGTGGTGCAACTGGGCTGGTGGACCAGCAGTCTGCTCACGCTCAAGGGCTGGCACCACATCATCTTGCCCGCCGTGACGCTGGCGATCTTTCAGCTGACGCTGATCATGCGGCTGGTGCGCGCCGAAATGCTGGAGGTGCTGCGCACCGACTACATCAAGTTCGCACGGGCACGCGGCCTGTCCAACCGGGCCATCCATTTCGGCCATGCCCTCAAGAACACCTTGGTGCCGGTCATGACCATCACTGGCCTGCAGCTGGGCGGTCTGATCGCGTTTGCGATCATCACCGAAACCGTCTTCCAGTGGCCGGGCATGGGCTTGCTGTTCATTCAGGCCGTGACCTTTGCCGACATCCCGGTGATGGCGGCTTACCTCTGCCTGATCGCTCTGATTTTTGTCGTCATCAACCTGGTGGTGGACCTGCTGTACTTTGCGGTCGATCCCCGTCTGCGCATGGGCAAGGCCGGAGGCCACTGAGATGGGTGCACCGCTGCAATCCGCCCTGGCCCGAGGCCGTGCGTTTGCCCGCATCGCCCAGTTCCATCCGGAGCTGACCAGCTTTCGGCGCGATCTGCATGCCCACCCCGAACTGGGCTTTGAAGAGGTCTACACCTCGGGCCGTGTGAAGGAGGCACTCAAACTCTGCCGCGTGGACAGCATCCACACCGGTCTGGGCAAGACCGGCGTGGTGGGTCTGGTGCACGGGCAGGGCCGCAGCGCTGAAAACCCCGGCCCCATGATCGGCCTGCGCGCCGACATGGATGCCCTGCCGCTGCAGGAATTCAATGAATGCACCTGGAAGTCCAGCAAGCCGGGCCTGATGCACGGCTGCGGACACGACGGCCACACCGCCATGTTGATCGGTGCCGCGCGCTACCTGGCCGAGACACGCCACTTTGACGGCACCGCCGTGCTCATTTTTCAGCCCGGCGAAGAAGGCTATGCCGGTGCCCGCGCCATGATGCAAGACGGGCTGTTTGACCGCTTTCCTTGCCAGAAGGTGTTTGCACAGCACAACTCACCCGAAACCCCGCTGGGCGTCATCGGCATCACCCCCGGCCCCATGCAGGCGGCGGTGGACCGAATTGAAATCAAGGTGCGTGGCAAGGGCGGCCACGGCGCCCGCCCCCACCAGGCCATCGATCCGGTGCTGGTGGCTGGGCACATCATCACCGCCATCCAAAGCGTGGTGTCACGCAACCTCTCGGCCTTTGACCAGGCCGTCGTGAGCATCTGCTCCATGCAAGGCGGCCATCCTGGCGCCATGAGCGTGATTCCCGGTGAAGTGACGCTGGTGGGCACGGTGCGCACCTACAGCGAAAGCGTGCAGGACCAGGTGGAAGAGCGGCTGCGCCAGCTGTGCACGGGCGTGGCGCAGGGCTTTGGCGCCAACGCCGAACTGATCTACGAGCGGGTCTACCCGGCCACCGTCAACACCGTGCCCGAAGCCCACTTTGCCGCGGATGTGGCCGCTGCCCTGGTGGGAGAAGATCGGGTCTGGCGCAACATGGTGCCCAGCATGGGCGGTGAAGATTTTTCCTTCATGCTGCAAGCCAAGCCCGGCGCCTACATCCGCATCGGCCAGGGTGCGGCGCACGGCCCGGGGCCACATCCGCTGCACAACAGCCGCTACGACTTCAACGACGACATCCTGCCTTTGGGCGCTGCGCTGCATGCCAGCCTCATCGAGCAGGCCCTGCCCCTTCAGGATTGACCCTTTCAACCACCCCAGGAGACTTCCATGCGCCACACGACCCTTCGCCGTTCGCTGACCGCCATTGCCGTGCTCTCGGCCTTGTCGGCCCAGGCCGCCACCTTGCGTGTGGCCAACCAGGGCGATGCCCTGTCGATGGACCCGCACTCGCTCAACGAGTCCCTGCAGATCACTGTGGTTGAAAACGTCTACGAGCCCCTGGTCACCCGTGACAAGGACTACAAACTGGCCCCGGCCCTGGCCACCAGCTGGAAGCAGACCGCGCCCACCGTCTGGCGCTTTGAACTGCGCAAGAACGTCAAGTTCCACGACGGCACGCCCTTCACCGCGGACGATGTGATCTTCAGCTACGAGCGCGCCAAGGGCGAGGGATCGGACATGAAGAGCTACGTGGGCCAGATCAAGGAAATCCGCAAACTGGGCGACCACAGCATTGACGTGGTGACCAACGCCCCCTTCCCCATCCTGCCGGAACTGTTCACGCACTGGAACATCATGAGCAAGAAGTGGTGCGAGGACAACAAGGCCACCCAGCCAGTGGACCGTCGCAAGGGCCTGGAAAACGCGGCGTCCTTCCGCGGCAACGGCACCGGCCCCTTCATGGTGCGCGAGCGCCAGCCCGGTGTGCGCACCACCTTCACACGCAACCCCAACTACTGGGGCAAGATCGAAGGCAATGTGGATGAGGTCGTCTTCAGCGTGATCGGCAACGACAGCACCCGTGTGGCCGCCCTGCTCTCGGGCGAAGTGGATGTGATGGAGCCGGTGCCGGTGCAGGACGTCGAGCGCGTCAAGTCCAACGCCAACCTCAAGGTGCTGCAAGGTCCTGAGCTGCGCGTGATCTTCCTGGGCATGGACCAGAAACGTGACGAACTGCTTTACTCCAACGTCAAGGGCAAGAACCCCTTCAAAGACAAGCGCGTGCGCCAGGCTTTCTACCAGGCCATCGACATCGAAACCATCAAGAACCGGACCATGCGTGGTGCGGCCTTGCCGATTGCCCTGATGCTGCCCCCGCAGGTCAACGGCTTTGCGCCCGACCTGGCCAAACGCCTGCCCTACGATGTCGAAGGCGCCAAAAAGCTCATGGCCGAAGCCGGTTACCCCAACGGCTTTGAGGTCAAGATGAACTGCCCCAACGACCGTTATGTGAACGACGGGGAAATCTGCCAGGCCGTGGCCGCCAACCTGGCCCGCATCGGTGTCAAGATCAACCTCGAAGCCGAAACCAAGGGCACCTACTTCCCCAAGATCCTGCGACGCGACACCAGCTTCTACATGCTGGGCTGGACGGCCAGCACGGTGGATGCCCACAACGTGCTCTACCCCATCATGTCCACCCCGGGTGACGGTGGCCGTGGCCAGTTCAACCTGGGGGCCTACAGCAACGCACGTGTCGATGAGCTGACCGCTGCCGTGGCCTCGGAAACCGACCAGAAAAAGCGCAACGACATGATCCGCGAAGCCATGAAGATCCACCAGGACGAGATCGGCCATTTGCCGCTGCACCAGCAAACCCTGAACTGGGGCACCAAAAAGAACGTCAATGTGGTGCAGTGGCCCGACAACGGCATGCCCTGGCGTTATGTGAACGTGGGCAACTGATCCAGAAGTCTGCAAGGAGCGCACATGCATGACCCCCAAGGCCGCAGTCCGGGCCGCTGGCATCGCTGGTGGCACGGCGATGTCGGTTACAGCTTCCGTCAGTCACCCACCGCCATGGTGGCGGCCCTGATCGCCTTCATCTGCATCGTCTGTTCGGTGTTTGCGGGCTGGGTCGCTCCCACCAACCCTTTTGACCTGGCATCACTGGAACTCAGTGACGCCCGCCTGCCCCCGGCCTGGCTGGAGGGCGGCACCGGCAAGTACCTGCTGGGCACGGACGACCAGGGCCGCGACATCCTCTCGGCCCTGATCTATGGTGCACGCATCTCGCTGGTGGTGGGGGTGGCTTCGGTGATCCTGTCGGTGGCGGTGGGGGTCACCCTCGGGCTACTGGCCGGATTTCGGGGCGGCTGGATCGACACGCTGCTCATGCGCCTGTGCGATGTGATGCTGTCTTTTCCCGCGATTTTGGTGGCCTTGCTGATCGCCGGTGTCGGACGTGCGCTGTTTCCCAACGCGCACGAAGGGCTGGCCTTCGGCGTGCTGATCATCTCGATCTCGCTGACCGGCTGGGTGCAGTACGCCCGCACCGTGCGCGGCTCCACACTGGTCGAACGCAACAAGGAATATGTGCAGGCCGCCCGCGTGACCGGCGTGGCCCCCATGCGCATCATGCTGCGCCATGTGCTGCCCAATGTGCTGGGCCCTGTGCTGGTGCTGGCCACCATCCAGGTGGCCACCGCCATCATCACCGAGGCCACGCTGTCCTTTCTGGGCGTGGGTGTGCCGCCCACATCACCCTCATTGGGCACGCTGATCCGGGTGGGCAACGACTACCTCTTCTCGGGTGAATGGTGGATCACCATCTTCCCCGGACTGATGCTGGTGCTGATCGCCCTGTCGGTCAACCTGCTGGGCGACTGGCTGCGCGACGCGCTGAACCCGAGATTGCGATGAGTCTTCTGCAAGTTCAAAACCTGGTGGTGGAATTCCCCAACCGCCACGGCACCCTGCGTGCCCTGGACGACATTTCGTTCGAAATCGCGCCCGGCGAAATTCTGGGCGTGGTGGGGGAATCGGGTGCAGGCAAATCGCTCACCGGCGCCTCCATCATCGGCCTGCTGGAGCCACCGGGACGCGTGGCCAGCGGCCAGATCCTGCTCGAAGGCCAGCGCATCGACCACCTGAGCAGCGACCAGATGCGCCACATCCGTGGCCGCAAGATTGGCGCCATCTTTCAGGACCCGCTGACTTCGCTTAACCCTTTGTATTCGGTGGGGCGACAGCTGACCGAAACCATCCAGGCCCACCTGCCCGTGAGCGCCGCAGAAGCCCGCCAACGCGCCATCCAGCTGCTGGTGGACACGGGCATTCCGGCAGCCGAGCAGCGCATCGACCACTACCCGCACCAGTTCTCGGGCGGCATGCGCCAGCGCGTGGTGATCGCACTGGCACTGGCTGCCGAGCCGCAACTCATCGTGGCCGACGAGCCCACCACCGCGCTTGATGTGTCGATCCAGGCCCAAATCATCAGCCTGCTCAAGCGCGTGTGCAAGGAGCGCGGCGCGGCCGTCATGCTGATCACCCACGACATGGGCGTGATCGCCGAAACCTGCGACCGTGTGGCCGTCATGTACGCGGGCCGCATCGCTGAAATCGGCCCGGTCCATGAAGTCATCAACCACCCGGCCCACCCCTACACCGCGGGCCTGATGGCCTCGATCCCCGACATGGACAGCGACCGCGAACGCCTCAACCAGATCGACGGCGCCATGCCCCGGCTCAACGCCATCCCCCAGGGCTGCGCCTTCAACCCGCGTTGTACGCAAACCCATGCGCGCTGCACCCAGGAGCGCCCCGAACTCATGACCGCAGGCGCCACACGCGCCGCCTGCTGGCTGCACGCCAAGGAGGCCGCATGAGCCAGAACATGAGCGCTCGCACGCCCCTGGTCGTGGCCCATGACCTGGCCAAAACTTTTGACGTCTCGGCTCCCTGGCTCAACCGCGTGCTCGAAGGCAAGCCGCGCCAACTGCTGCACGCCGTCGATGGCGTGAGCTTCGAGATCGAAAAAGGCAAGACGCTGGCCCTGGTGGGCGAGTCCGGCTGTGGCAAAAGCACGGTGGCTCGCCTGCTGGTGGGACTGTACGAGCCCACGCGCGGTGGCCTGACCTTTGACGGACAGGACGCCCACGCGGCCTACCAGTCCAAAGAAGCGCGCAAGATCCGCCAGCGCATCCAGATGATCTTCCAGGACCCGTACGCCAGTCTGAACCCGCGCTGGACGGTGGAAGCCATCATCGGCGAACCGCTGCAAGAGCACGGCCTGGTGACGAACACCGAGGCCCTCAAGGCCCGCGTGGCCGAGCTGCTTCAGTCGGTGGGCCTGGCCGCGCAGGACATGGTCAAGTACCCGCACCAGTTTTCGGGTGGGCAGCGCCAGCGCATCTCGATCGCCCGCGCCCTGGCCACCGCCCCCGAATTCCTGGTGTGCGACGAACCCACCTCGGCGCTGGACGTGAGCGTGCAGGCCCAGGTGCTCAACATCATGAAAGAGCTGCAGCGAGAGCGCGGCCTGACCTACCTCTTCATCAGCCACAACCTGGCCGTGGTACGCCATGTGAGCGACCAGGTGGGCGTGATGTACCTGGGTCGCCTGGTAGAGTTGGCCGACAAGCACACCCTGTTTGCCAACCCGCAGCACCCCTACACCCGCATGCTGCTGGACGCGATTCCCAAAATGCGCGACACCGGTCGCGCCCGCACCCCGGTGCAGGGCGAGGTGCCCAACCCGCTTAACCCGCCCAGCGGCTGCAGCTTTCACCCGCGCTGCCCACAGGCCACGGACATCTGCAAACAGGAACGTCCTGCCCTGCGCGACTTCAAGGGCATCAAGATCGCCTGCCACGCGGTGCAGTGATCTGCGCCAGAATGCAGGACATGAAGCCCTCTCATGTCCTCGTTCTCGGCGGCAGCGGTTTCGTCGGTCGCCATGTGTGTGAACAGCTGGTGCGCGCCGGTTACCGTGTGACGGTGCCCACACGCCGAGCCCGCCACGCGGCCTGCGTGCAAACCCTGCCGGGCCTGACCGTGGCGGAAACCCGCTCGCTCGATGAAGCCACGCTCGCACAGCTGGTCGCCGGACACGGTGCGGTCATCAACCTGATCGCCGTTCTGCATGGCAGCGAAAAGCGCTTTGAGCAGATGCATGTGCAACTGCCCCAGCGCATCGCCGCCGCCATGCGCCAGGCGGGTGTGGCACGGCTGGTTCATGTGAGTGCGCTGGGCGCCGACCCGCAAGGCCCCTCGATGTACCAGCGCAGCAAGGCACGCGGCGAAGCCGTCCTGCAAGCGGCCGGGCTGGATTTGACCGTTCTGCGCCCGAGCGTGATCTTCGGGGCCGAGGACAAATTTCTGAACCTGTTTGCCGACCTGCAGCAGTTCGTGCCCTTCATGCCCCTGGCGGGCAGCGGCACCCGGTTTCAGCCGGTGTGGGTCAACGATGTGGCCGCCGCCATCGTGCGCTGCCTGCAGAACCGCCGCAGCATCGGCCAGACCTACGAAGCCACCGGTCCCGAAACCTTCACGCTGGGTGAACTGGTGCGACGCTCGGGCCAATGGGCGGGCGTGAACAGCGGCCAAGGCCGCCCTGTCATTCCCCTGCCACGCTGGGTCGGCTGGCTGCAGGCCCTGGGCATGGAAATGCTGCCAGGCGAACCGCTCATGAGCCGCGACAACCTGGCGTCCATGAAGGTGGACAACGTCGCCAGCGGGCAGTGGCCTGGCCTGCAGGCACTGGGTATCTCGCCAGCGTCCCTGTCAGGCATCGCCCCCACCTACCTTGGGCGCAAGGGGCCACGCAGCCGGCTCGATGGCTGGCGTTCTCGGCGCTGAGCCTGGCATGAAAAAACCGCTCCTCGGAGCGGTTTTTTCATGGAGAAGTCAGCGGGCTCAGACGTTGAACAGGAAGTTCATCACGTCGCCGTCCTTGACGACGTATTCCTTGCCTTCGGCGCGCATCTTGCCCGCATCCTTGGCGCCCTGTTCGCCCTTGTAGGCGATGAAGTCTTCATAGGCGATGGTCTGGGCACGGATGAAGCCGCGCTCGAAGTCGCCGTGGATCACGCCCGCGGCCTGCGGCGCGGTGTCGCCAATCCGGATGGTCCAGGCGCGCACTTCCTTCACACCGGCGGTGAAATAGGTCTGCAGGCCCAGCAGCTTGAAGGCCGCACGGATCAGGCGGTTGAGGCCGGGCTCGCTCTGGCCCATCTCTTCCAGGAAGATCGCCTTGTCCTCGTCGCTCATCTCGGACATGTCGGCTTCCATCTTGGCGCAGATCGCCACCACAGGCGCATTCTGGCCAGCGGCGTATTCCTTGAGGCGGTCGAGCAGCGGGTTGTTCTCGAAGCCGTCTTCGCTCACGTTACCGACGAACATGGCGCGCTTGGCGGTGATCAGGCACAGAGGCTTGAGCAGGGCGCGTTCCTGCTCGGACAGGTCCAGCGTGCGCACCGGCTTGCCCTGGTCGAGCACGGCCTGCACCTTGGTCAGCAGGGCCACCAATGCCGTGGCTTCCTTGTCGTTGCCGCTCTTGGCGGCCTTGGTGTAACGCTGCAGGGCTTTTTCAACGGTGCCCATGTCGGCCAGGCACAGCTCGGTCTGGATGACCTCGATGTCGGCGATCGGATCGACCTTGCCCGCCACGTGGATCACGTTCGGGTCTTCAAAGCAGCGCACCACGTTGACGATCGCATCCGTCTCGCGGATGTGGGCCAGAAACTGGTTGCCCAGGCCTTCACCCTTGGAGGCTCCTGCCACCAGACCGGCAATGTCCACAAACTCAACGATGGCGGGAACGATGCGCTCGGGGTTGATGATCTTGGACAGCTCGCCCAGACGCGGATCGGGCACTTCCACCACGCCCGTGTTCGGTTCAATGGTGCAAAAAGGGTAGTTCTCGGCCGCAATGCCAGCTTTGGTCAGGGCGTTGAAGAGGGTGGACTTGCCCACGTTGGGCAGGCCCACGATGCCGCATTTGAGGCTCATGGCGTGTTCCTATATCGATGTGGAGGCCCCCGGCGGGTACGGGGCGTATGGCAAGCGCCATGCGGGGGGCAGTTCCTGCGCCAAGACGGCCTTTCGACCCAAAGTGGCAACCGGAGCAATGGGTGCAGATTGTACCGACTGCCCCATGCCAGGCCACCGGCAATACCGCCACCAAAGTACACGGATAATGGGGCGCCATTTGAACCTTCGCTGTTGCCGAGCATGTCCATCATCCGCTACACATTGACCCTCGACGAAACCACACGCATTCGTTTCGAGATCGATACGGAACGCTCCGGCAGCCTGCAGGACACGGCCAGCGCCCCCGCCTGGACACGGCTGGACCACCACCAGTGCGCCCACTGCCCTCTGGCAGGTGCAGGTCACACCCACTGCCCGGCCGCACTGGACATCGCCCACATCGTCGAGCAGTTTCGCGAGCTGCCCTCCTGCCAGGCGGTGCATGTGCAGGCCGAGATCCACCAACGCACCCACAACCTGGACACGGACCTGCAAACTGCCCTGCAGTCCTTGCTGGGGCTGATGCTGGCCACCAGCACCTGCCCGGTGCTCTCGCGCATGAAGGGCCCGGCACGCCTGCACATGCCCTTTGCGACGGTGGACGAAACCCTGTTCCGCATGGTGGGCGCCTACTTCATTGGTCAGTACCACCAGGCGCGCCAGGGGCGCCAGCCCGACTGGTCGCTGCGCCAGCTGGCCACGTTCTACGAGGAAGTGCAAAACGTCAACCGCCACCTCAAGATGCGGCTGGACGCCCTGGCCGGAAAAGACGCCCACCTCAACGCCATCGTATCGCTGATGAGCATGTCGATGCTGGTGAGCTTTTCCCTGGACCAGAACCTGGAAAATCTCCAGCCCTATGCCTTGATGGGGCTGGGCCCCGCCCACTGAACACGGCCCCCACGCAGCCGATCAACTGTGCAGGCTGCACCGGCCTTCTACAATGCCAGCATGGCCTCTTCTGTTGACATCTGCATCCGTGGCGCCGGCATCGTCGGCCGGTCGCTGGCGCTTTTGCTGGCCCGCGAGCAGCTGCGGGTGGCCCTGGTGGACCACGCGCCAGCCGCTGGCAAGGGGCCGGATGTCCGGGCCTATTCCCTGAACAGCGCCGCCAAAAACCTGCTGGAATCGCTGCGTTGCTGGCCCGAAGGGACGGCGGTCACGCCGGTCCGTGCGATGCAGGTCTTCGGGGACGCAGGCGGGCAGCTGCAATTTGATGCCGCCGACCACCACCGCCACGAACTCAACTGGATGGTGGATGTGCCCGTCCTGGAGGCACAGCTGGCCGCTGCGGTCCGTTTTCAGCCGCACATCGAGGTGGTGCAGGCGCCGGTGGCAGCCCCGCTGACCATCGTCTGTGAAGGCCGTGCCAGCCAGACCCGGGCCGAGCTGGGGGTTGCCTTCGACATCACCCACTACGAGCAGCACGCGGTGGCCGCCCGACTGCAATGCGAACACCCCCACGGCGGTGTGGCTCGGCAGTGGTTCCGGTTTGGCGCCGCACCTAGCCTGAACACGCCCCAAGCTGAAATATTGGCCCTGCTGCCCCTGGGTGGCGAAGGTGGCCAGGAGGTCGCTCTGGTCTGGTCGGTGCACCCGGCCCGCGCGCAGGCGCTGCTGGCCATGCCCGCAGCCGAATTCACGCATGAACTTGAAACCGCCTGCGGCCTGGCACTGGGGCGCATGCAACCCTCCAGCGAGCGGGCGGTGTGGCCCCTGCAGCTGGCCCGCGCCTCGCGCTGGATCGGTGCCATGCCCGGGACTGAACGGCAAAGTTTTGTGCTGGCGGGGGACGCCGCCCACGCCATGCACCCGCTGGCTGGCCAAGGCCTGAACGTGGGCCTGGCCGATGCGGCCGAGCTGGTGCGCGTGATCCGCGAAAAAGAATTCTGGCGCCCGCTGCACGACCTGAAATGGCTGCGCCGCTACGAACGTGCACGCCAGGCCGATGTGCTGGCCATGGGCCTGGTGACCAACGGCCTGCAACGCCTGTTTGCCCAAAACGGCAGCCTCTGGCCGCAACTGCGCAACTGGGGGCTGAGCGGTTTTGACCGCAGCGGCCCCCTCAAACACTGGATGACCCGTCACGCCATGGGCACCCCCAACGGAAAGACCTCTTGATGAAGATCCAACACTGGCTGACCCTTTCGCTGCTGGTCGCATGCACCGCCCAGGCCCAGGAAGCGGCCATCCGCAAAAACCTGACCGAACGCCTGCCCAACATCCCGAAAATCGACGAGGTCAGCAAGACCCCGATGAACGGGCTCTACGAAGTGCGCATGGGCAGCGACATCATGTACAGCGACGCTGAAGGCAACTTCCTGATCCAGGGCGCGCTGATCGACGTCAAGCAAAAGCGCAACCTGACCGAAGAGCGCATGGACAAGCTGTCTGCGGTGCCTTTTGACCAGTTGCCCCTGAAAAACAGCTTCAGCCAGGTGCGTGGCAACGGCAAACGCAAGCTGGTGGTCTTTGCCGACCCGAACTGCGGCTTTTGCAAGCGCTTTGAAAAAGACCTGCAAAAGCTCGACAACGTGACCATCCAGCATATCCTCTACCCGATCCTGGGCGAGGACTCCAAGGTCAAGTCCAAGAACATCTGGTGCGCCAAGGACAAGGCCAAGGTCTGGAACGACTGGATGGTCAACGGTGTCACGCCGCCCGCGGCCAACTGCGACACCGCAGGCATCGAGGCCAACGTCGATTTCGGCAAGAAAAACCGCATCACCGGCACCCCCACGCTGTTCTTTGCCGACGGCACACGCGTCGTGGGAGCGGTGCCACTGGCCCAGATCGAAAGCCAGCTCGCGCAGGTGAAATGACATGATGAAGCTCCAGCACCCTGAAGACCCGACCTGGGTCCTGATCCGCCGACTGGGCTATGCGGGCCTCATCCCCTTCGTCTTTCTGGCGCTTTGCCTGTGGGTGGTCGGCGAAGACCTGCACCCTTATGTGGCCCTGTCCATGCAAGCCTACGGCGGCGTGATCGTCTCGTTTCTGGGCGGCATTCACTGGGGTGTGGGCTTTCACAACGCACTGACACAAGCCCATGCCCCCCGTGTGCATTTCACCTGGGGCGTGGCCCCTTCACTGCTGGCCTGGGTGGGCGTGATGATGCCGGCCTTTGCCGGTCTGCCCCTGCTGGGCTTTGTGTTGATTGGCTGCTACCTGATCGACCGCCGCACATGGCCCGCGGCCGGATTGGCCCCCTGGCTGCCCATGCGCCTGCACCTGACCCTCGTCTCCAGCCTCAGCTGCTTCCTGGCCGCTGGCGCCACCTGATCGACCATGACCGTCCTGCTCTACAGCGTTGAAGCGGCGAACCTGCACGCCCACCTGTTTCGCGTCACACTGACCATCCCCCAACCTGCAGCGCAGCAAAAGGTCTCGCTGCCCGTGTGGATTCCAGGCAGCTACCTGGTGCGGGAATTCTCGAAGAACGTGCAAAACTTTCAGGCCCGGCAAGGCCGACGCGAAGTGGCCATCACGCAGCAGGACAAATGCAGCTGGCAGATCGACTGCAAGGCGAGCCAGGCCCTGACGCTGAGCTACGAGGTCTACGCCTTCGACAACTCGGTGCGCACCGCCTGGCTCGACAGCCGCCGCGGTTTTTTCAACGGCACCAGCCTGTGCCTGCGCGTGCACGGGCAAGAAGATCGGCCACACCGGCTGCAGCTGCAGCCCGTCAAAGGCCAGCCCGACTGGCAGGCGGCCACCGGGCTCGTGCCGGTCAAGACCGACAAGAAAGGCTTTGGCCTGTACCAGGCAGCCGATTACGACGAGCTGGTGGACTGCCCTGTGGAGCTGGGCGCGTTCTGGAGCGGACACTTCAGCGCTTGTGGCATCCCGCACCGTTTTGTCGTGGCCGGTGCCCTGCCTTCGTTTGACGGCGAGCGCCTGCTGGCCGACACCCAAAAGATCTGCGAAGCAGAAATCCGTTTCTGGCACGGCAAGGGCGCGCAGGCCAGCCGCAAGGCACCGCACCAGAACTACCTGTTCATGCTCAATGCCGTCGATGACGGCTATGGCGGGCTGGAGCACCGGAACAGCACCGCCCTGATCTGTGGCCGCCGCGACCTGCCACGCGTGGGTGAAAAGAAAACCGGCGAGGGTTACACCACCTTGCTGGGCCTGATCAGCCACGAGTACTTTCATACCTGGAACGTCAAGCAGCTGCGCCCCGACGCGTTTGCGCGCTACGACTACACCGGTGAGAACTACACGCCGCTGTTGTGGTTCTTTGAGGGCTTCACCAGCTACTACGACGACCTGCTGCTGCGCCGCGCGGGTCTGATCGACGACGCCACCTACCTTCAGCTGCTGGCCAAGACGATCAACCAGGTCTCGCAAACACCCGGTCGCCATGTGCAGACCGTGGCCCAGGCCAGCTTTGACGCCTGGGTCAAGTACTACCGCCAGGACGAGAACACGCCCAATGCCACGGTGAGTTACTACACCAAGGGCGCGCTGGTCGGCCTGTGCCTG
>Ga0255192_1000142_pt1 | contig 14049 bp, 15 predicted proteins | sample Miss_Miss_RepC_8_2_FD_189950 | JGI IMG/M metagenome (GOLD analysis project Ga0255192, IMG submission 189950) | Freshwater microbial communities from Mississippi River, Louisiana, United States - Miss_Miss_RepC_8h | ecosystem: Environmental > Aquatic > Freshwater > River | place: USA: Louisiana...
GCCCCGATGACCCGCAGATCGCCGTAGGTGGCGGTGATCACGCGCGACATCTCGTCCTCGAAGCCGGGGATGTTCTTGACCACATTGGCGCCCTCGGTTCTGGAGATCAGCGCCACGCCGTTGTAGGTCTTCTGGCCAAACCACTGGGCCTGCCAGCCCGCTTCGGCAAAGGCGGCTGCCGGGAACTTGTCGTCGGTGAGCTTGAGTTCCTGCAGGGCCAGCACATCGACCGGGTTGGCGGCCAGCCAGTCCAGCACCTGTGGCAGGCGCACCAACAGCGAATTGACGTTCCAGGTGGCGATCTTCATGGCGATTAAATGTGCAGGAAAGCGAGCACGCCCACGCCCACGCCCAGGGCGCCAGAGCCGTACATGGCCCATTCGATCCAGCGCTTCTTGCTCAGCAGCGCAATGGCGGCCATGGCAATGGCGACCTGCAGCACGGTGGTGGCCTGTGCCCAGCGGTGGTGCTGGTGCATCTGCTCGTCGGACTGCTGGTCCCAGGCCTTGGCTTCGGCTTCCAGCTTCTCGGCACCTGCCTTGATCTCGGCCTTTTCGCCCTTGTAGCGCTTGATTTCGTCCTGGTAGAACTCTTTTTTGGCCGGTGGCGCCAGCTCCAGGGCCAGCTCGCTCAGGTTCTGCTTGCTGCTTTTGGCCTGGTAATAGTTCCACTGGTTGGAGGCTTCGGTCTTCTTGATGGCCGCGTTGTTCTTGTACAGACCGGCATTGGCCTGCGTGGCGCCGCCCATGTAGCCAAACAATGCACCCACCGTGGCGATGATGGCGGTGAACATGGCGATCGAGTTGGTGTGCTCGCCGCCATGGCCTTGCGTGGCGTGTTCGAGTTCGTGGTCGTGCGGGCCGTGAACGTGAAAGCCGTGTCCGGACATGAGAATTTCCTTGATTTATTGCTGGTAGGTCACAAAACTGAAAGCCAGGCCATTGGTCGCCACATGGGATTCTCGCTGGACTTCACGCCATGTCGATGACAGCGTGGGCGCAAAGGCATCGCCGTCAAAGTCGGCATCGATTTCGGTCACGACGGCGGTGCTGGCCAGGGGCTCGGCCTGGCGATAGATCTCCGCGCCACCCATGATCCAGGCGTCGGGCGCGTCGCCGCACAAGCGCGTGGCTTCTTCAATCGAGCCAGCCCGCAGCGCGCCTTCGGCCTGCCAGTCGCTCTGGCGGGTGACGACGATGTTCAGGCGGCCGGGCAGGGGGCGAAATTTCGGGGGCAGCGAGTCCCAGGTCTTGCGGCCCATGATGACCGGCTGGCCCAGCGTGACGCGCTTGAAGTGGGCCAGATCCTCGGGCAGGTGCCAGGGCATCTGGTTGTCCTTGCCGATCACGCCGTTGCGGGCGCGGGCGTAAATCAGGTGCAGCTTCATGGCGCCAGCCGTCAAACCGCGACCGGCGCCTTGATGGCCGGGTGGCATTCGTAGCCCAGCACCTCGAAGTCTTCGTATTCGTAATCGAAAATCGAGGCCGGTTTGCGCTTGATGTTCAGCGTGGGGTAGGCGAAGGGCTGGCGGGACAGCTGCAGCTCTACCTGTTCATGGTGGTTGCTGTAGATGTGGCAGTCGCCGCCAGTCCAGATGAAGTCACCCACGTCCATGTCGCATTGCTGCGCGATCATGTGGGTCAGCAGGGCATAGCTGGCAATGTTGAAGGGCACGCCCAGGAAGATGTCGGCGCTGCGCTGGTACAGCTGGCAGCTGAGCTTGGCCTTGTCGCCCGGCTTTTGGGGTGGCGCCACATAGAACTGGAAGAAGGCGTGGCAGGGCATGAGCGCCATCTGGTCCAGTTCGGCCACGTTCCAGGCGCTCACGATGATGCGGCGGCTGTCCGGGTTGCTCTTGAGGGTGTCCATGACCTGCTGGATCTGGTCGATGTGGCCACCGCCCGGCGTGGGCCAGTTGCGCCACTGCACGCCATAGACCGGACCGAGGTCGCCGTCTTCTCGGGCCCACTCGTCCCAGATGGTGCAGCCGCGTTCCTGCAGCCATTTGACGTTGCTGTCGCCGCGCAGGAACCACAGCAGCTCGACGATGATGGCCTTGAGGAACACCTTTTTGGTGGTGACCAGCGGGAAGCCCTCGTTCAGGTCAAAACGCATCTGGTGGCCGAACACGCTGCGCGTGCCGGTGCCGGTGCGGTCACCCTTTTGCACGCCGTTCGTGTAGACGTGGCGCATGAAGTCTTCGTAGTGGCTGCGGACGGGGCGGGCGAACGTGTTCATGGGGTGCGAGTTTAAGTCAACGGCCGTCCGGGCATTCCAGCTCGAACATGGGCACCTCGGCTTGCTGACTGAGCCAAAGTCCACCGCCCAGCGCGGTGAAATGCCGGGCCAGACCGCGTCGGTAAAGAGAGGCGCGGTGGCGCAGCAACCGGGGGTCGGTCAGCTCCTCGTCGATGGTGTCACGCTCGTAGTCTTCGCGCGTCACGGCTTCCAGGTACAGTGCGCCCCGGCACAGGCCACCCAGGTTGTCGAGGGCCTTGTTCAGGTCGGCCTTGTCCAGGTAGGGCAGCACGCCCTGGCAGATCACCAGGTCATAGGGCTGCGCACTGCCAAAGTCCACCACCGAGCCGTGCGTCCAGCCATAGCGCTGGCACAGGTAATCGCTGAACTCCACGCCGTGGTAATGCATGTCCGGAAAATGCTTTTGCAGCTGTTCACGCCACAGGCCGATGCCGCAGCCCACATCCAGCACGCGCCGCACGGGAAGGCGCAGGTACTGCAGGTAGCTGCACACGAAGGTGCCCAGGCGTTCGAGGTGCTTGGGGTCGACCACGCTGGTTTTCTTGTCGAAGTAATAGCGCTGGTAGTAGGCCTCGTCAAACCATTGGGCGTTGGCAGATTGCACGTGTGTTCCTTGGCGACGGGGTTCAGTGACCAGCCAGGACTTTGCCCGGGTTCAGGATGTTTTGAGGGTCCAGCGCCTGCTTGATGGCCCGCATCATGGCCAGGGCGGTCGGGTCTTTGTAGGTGGGCAGCTTGTGGGCCTTGAGTTCACCCACGCCGTGCTCGGCGCTGATCGAGCCATGGAACTTGTGCACCTGGTCGAACACCAGGGTGTTCACCTTGTCTTCCCAGTCGCGCAGGAAGGCCTTGTTGTCGCCGCCCTCGGGCGCCTGCACGTTGTAATGTAAGTTTCCGTCGCCCAGGTGGCCAAAGTCCACCAGGCGGACCCCCGGAATTTCGCGCAGCAGCAGGGCATCGGTTTCAGCCACAAAGGCCGGAATGCGCGAGACCGGAATGCTGATGTCGTGCTTGATGTTCAGACCTTCCTCGGCCTGGGCCATCGGAATGCTTTCACGGATGTGCCACAGCGCGCGGGCCTGGGCAATGTTTTCGGCCACCACCGCGTCGGTCACACAACCGGCATCCATGGCCGCTTCGAGCAGGGCCTCGAACTGGCTGCGGGCATGCGCTTCGTTTTCGCTGTCCGAGTTTTCCAGCAAGACGCACCAGGGCGTGTCCTTGAACAGCGGCACGCGCTGCTGCGGGTAGTGCTTGTCCACCAGGCTCAGGGCGAACTGGCCCATCACTTCAAAGCCGGTCAGGCCCGGACCCAGGCGGCCGTGGGCCAGGCACAGCAGCTGCACCGCCGCTTCCATGCTGGGCACAGCGGCCCAGGCGGTCAGCTGCGCCGCAGGCAGGGGGTAGAGTTTCATGGTGGCGGCGGTGATGATGCCCAGCGTGCCTTCGCTGCCGATCATCAGGTGGCGCAGGTCGTAGCCGGTGTTGTCCTTGCGCAGGCCGCTCAAACCGTTCCAGACCTCGCCCTGCGCGGTCACGACTTCCAGGCCCAGGCACAGGTCGCGGGTGTTGCCAAAGCGCAGCACCTGGGTGCCGCCCGCATTGGTGCCCAGGTTGCCGCCAATCGTGCAGCTGCCTTCGGCGGCCAGGCTCAGGGGGAACAGGAATCCGGCTTTTTCGGCCACGTCCTGCAGGTTTTGCAGCACGCAACCGGCCTCCACGGTCAGGGTCAGGTTGTCGGGGTCGATCTGGCGCACCGCGTTCATGCGGCTAAGGCTGAGCACCACCTGGGTGCCCGAGTCGTCGGGCACCGAGCCCACCACCAGCCCGGTGTTGCCCCCCTGCGGCACGATGGACACCCCCGGCACGGCGGCGCAGGCCCGCACCACAGCCGCCACTTCGGCGGTGCTGCCCGGACGCACCACGGCCAGGGCGCGGCCCCGGCTGCGCTTGCGCCAGTCCTGTTCCCAGGTGGACAGGTCGGCACCCGGGTCCTCGTGCGTGAGCACGTTGGCGTGGCCGCAGATGCCGCGCAGGCGGGTGATCAGTTCGTTCATGCCGATTCCTTGGCAGCGGCTGCCTTGACGGCCTTGAAGCGGGTGCGCACATGCAGACCGCAGGCCACAAACAGCAGCAGGCACAGCACGCCCTCGGCCATGGCCAGGGCGTTGGAGGGCCAGCGGTCAGACCAGCCGCGCACGCAGGCTTCTGTGAAGTACAGCCACACCGCCAGGCTGAGCCAGCGGTAGGTGTACATGCGCAGCTTGAGCAGGCCCGACAGCGCCAGCGCCAGCGGCAGCACCTTCAGGGCCCACCAGGAGCCGCCCGGACGCAGCGGCGCCAGCCACAGCTCCCAGGCCAGGCCAAGCAGAATCAGGGCCAGCGTGCAGCCTACGGCCAGTGTTCGTGAAAAAAGGACGCCTGCGGGCATCGTGTCAGGCGTCTTGTCAGGGTTTGGATTCATGGCGATGGCATGATAACGGCCCATGACAACTTCCCCCGACTGGAAAGCCAAAGCCCATCAAGGGGTGCGCGCCTGGTGGCTGGAGCTGGCCGAATTTCCCTGGCGCCAGATGACTGGCGTGCTGTACCGCCGCTTTCGCGAGGCGCGCCTGGGCGTGAGCGCCAGTTCGCTCACCTTCACCACCGTGCTGGCCCTGGTGCCCCTGTTCACCGTGGGCCTGGCGGTGTTTTCGGCGTTTCCGGTGTTTGGCAAGTTCCAGGACACGATCCAGCGCTGGCTGGTCGACAGCCTGGTGCCCGAGAGCATTTCACGCCAGGTGCTGGGCTACCTGACGCAGTTTTCGCGCAAGGCCAGCCGCCTGGGCTCGGTCGGCCTGGTGGCGGTGCTGTTTTCGGCCATTGCCCTGATGGTGACCATCGAGCGCACCCTGGGCCAGATCTGGCGGGTCGAGCAGCCGCGGCCGCTGCAGCAGCGTCTGATTCTTTATTGGTCGGCCATCACGCTGGGGCCTTTGCTGCTGGGCGCCAGCATCGCCATCACCTCGTATGTGACCACGGCTTCGCGCGGGGTGGTCGATGTGCTGCCAGGCGGCATGCGCTGGCTGCTCGACAGCTTTGAATTCGTGCTGCTGGTGCTGTGCGTGAGCGGCCTGTACTTTTATGTGCCCAACACCCGCGTGCGCTGGCGCCATGCCTTCACCGCCGGTCTGATGGCGGCGCTGGGCATCGAGATGGGCAAGAAGCTGCTGACCGGCTACCTGGCGCAGATGCCCACCTATTCGGCCATTTACGGCGCCTTTGCTGCGGTGCCCATCTTGCTGGTCTGGGTCTATGTGGCCTGGCTGGTCGTGCTGCTGGGGGCGGTGGTGGCGTCCAGCCTGCCCGAGCTGGGGCGGCACCACCTGCGCCGTCCGGCCGGGGCGGGCTGGCCATTTCGGCTGTCGCTGGAAGTGCTGGCCCAGCTGTCTGCGGTGCGCTCGCAAACAGCCCGGGGTTTGACCCAGAACGCGCTGGCGCAGCGCATGCGGGTGCAATCCAGCGAACTGGACGGGGTGCTGCGTGGCCTGCTTGATCTGGACTGGATCGGCAGCCTGCAGGAAGAGGGGGGTGCCGAACCGCGCCTGGTGCTGCTGGTGGAACCGGCGCAAACCCTGGTCAAGCCCCTGGCCGAACGCTGGCTGCTGCGCCATGCCGAAAGCAGCGACGCCTTCTGGTCTGCCACGCGCATGGACCAGCTGCCGCTGGCCGAGGTGCTGCCCGAGGCCTGAGCGCGCTCTTTAAAACGGGATCTTGCCCGTCCACATGTCCTTGTACATGACCCAGTCGCCCATGAAGCTGTAGAGCGGGCGCTTGAAGCTGGCGGGCCTGTTCTTTTCGAAGCCGAAATGCCCCACCCAGGCGCAGCCGTAGCCGCACAGCAGGCCATACGCCAGGTACTGCGGCTTGCCCGTGAGCACCAGCATGGCCAGGCACACCAGCGCCAGTGTGCTGCCCACAAAGTGCAGGCGGCGGCAGGTGCGGTGGCTGTGTTCGCTCAGGTAGAAGGGGTAGAACTCGGCGAAGCTGGCATGGCGGGGGGCATCGGTCGGTTCCATGGGGTTTCCTTGAATTCAGCGGATGGGGGATCAACGGATGGCAAAGGGGGCGCTCAGAAAGCCCCGGAAACGGGCGCGGCCGCCACGCACTGGCGCAGCCGTGAGGCGGTAATCGGGAAAGCGCTGCAAAAAGCGGCCGATGGCGATGCGGCCTTCGAGGCGCGCCAGGCTCAGGCCCGCGCACTGGTGGGGGCCAAAGCCAAAGGCCAGGTGCTTGTTGCCCTTGCGCCTCAGGTTCAGCACCTCGGGCTGCTCGTACTGCGCCGGGTCGCGGTTGGCGGCGCCAATGCACAGGGTGATGAGTGCGCCTGCGGGCAGTTCAACGCCGCCCACGGTGCAGGGCCCCATGGCGCGGCGATTGCCCAGCTGGTTGGACGACTCAAAGCGCAAGAACTCGTCCACCGCCAGGCCGAGCACTTCTTCGCGGGCGTCGTCGCTGCCCACGGCGGCCAGATCGGCCATCAGCTGCGAGCGCTGCGTGGGCCATTCCTGCAGGCACAGCAGGGCGTTGCCGATCAGGTTGGTGGTGGTTTCGTGTCCGGCGTTGAGCAGGAAGACGCAGTTTTGCAGCAGCTCGACCTCGGTCAGGGCCTCGCCGCCATCGCCCTGGATCAGGCGGGTGAGCACATCGTGCTCGGGGTTGCCCGGGTTTTTGCGCCGCTCGGCCACCAGGTCTTTCAGGTAGGCCAGAAATTCCTTGACCGAGCGGTGTCCCAGGGCCTCCTGCTCGGGGGTGAGCGAGGGCTCAAGCGCGCCCAGAATGGCCAGCGACCAGCCGCGCAGCGGCCCGCGGTCGGCATGCGGCACGTCCAGCAGATTGCCGATGATCTCGACCGGAATGGCGCTGGCAAAGTCTTCGATCAGGTCACCACCGCCTTGGGCCTCGATCGCGTCCAGCAGGCTGTCGACCAGCTTCACCAGTCCGGGCGCCATGTTGTCGATGGCGCGGCGGGTGAGGGCGCCCATGATGATGCGGCGCACCCGTGTGTGCAGCGGCGGGTCATTGAACACCAGCGAGCTGGTGTGGTGCTGGAACAGCGGCGAGATGCCCGGCGCGACGGCCCACAGGGCCTCGTTGAACGGCGCGTGGTTGTACTTGGGGGCAAATTCGACCTGCTTGTCCGAGCTGAACAACTGCGCGTCGCGGTAGACCGCCACCAGGTCGGCGTGGCGGGTCAGAAAGACCGAACCGTCGGGCATCCGCTTGACCGGATCGGTCTCGCGCAGGCGGGCATAGACCGGGTAGGGGTTGGCCAGAAAGTCGGCAGGCAGCTGGCGCAGGTCCAGCGTGGCCGCGATCTGCACGGCACGCTCACGGTCCATGGCGGGCGTGATGGTGTTCATGCCTTCAGAAAATCCTTGAGTGCCTGCAGCACGCCGTCGGGTGCTTCGGTCATCAGCGAGTGCCCGGCGGGCAGTTTGACCACTTTGGCGTTATTGGCCTGACTCACCAGGCTTTGCGCGGCCTTGGGCGGCGTCATCTGATCCTGGCTGCCCAGCACGAACAGGGTGGGGCACTGCACCTGCGCCATGGCGGCTTCGCCATGGGCGTAGCTGTCACAGGCCTTGAAGCCGGTGAAAAACACATTCACCTGGGTGTTGCTGGCCAGCACCCGGCGCATCAGGGCGCGGCTGCCGCCGTACAGCCAGGTGCCAGGGCCGAGCGCCGAAGGCGGTGGCGCCAGCGTCGAGTGCGAGAAGGTGTTGACCATGTCGATGGCTTTCATCGGTGCCGAGACCGACGATTCGAGCAGGGCGGGCGACACCCGCATCGGGAAAGCCGTGCCCACCAGCACCAGCTGGCTCACGCGTTCGGGGGCGCGGGCGGCGGTTTCCAGGGCAATCAGCGAGCCAAAGCTGTGGCCCACCAGCGCGGCCTTTTGCACGCCCACGGCATCGAGCAGGCCGAGGATGGCGGCGCTGGCTTCTTCGACGCTGGCAGGCGGCTCACCGCCGCTCTTGCAGTGGCCGGGCAGGTCAATCGCCAGCACGTTCCAGCCGTGGTGCGCCAGGTAGCGGCTTTGCAGAATCCAGACGCTGTGGTCGTTGAGCACGCCGTGGATGAAGACCACAGTCGGTTTGGCAGCGTCGAAGTCCTTGCCGCCGGTGTAGGCGTAGAGGGTGCCGTTGGGGGTTGAAACTTGCATGGAAAGGGACCTCTCAAGAACGGCTGTCACCCCGGACTTGATCCGGGGTCCATGGATTCCCGCTTTCGCGGGAATGACATTGACGGATGTGGTTCATGCGGCCTTCTCCGCAGCTTTGAGGGCTTTCTTCAGGTCGTCGATCAGATCCGCCGGGTCTTCCAGCCCGATGGACAGGCGGATCGTGCCGGGGCCGATGCCCGCTTGCGCCAGCGCTTCGTCGCTCATGCGGAAGTGGGTGGTGCTGGCCGGGTGGATCACCAGGCTGCGGGCATCGCCCACATTGGCCAGGTGGCTGAACACCTTGAGCGTCTCGATGAAGGCCTTGCCCTGGGCGCGGCTGCCCGCAATGTCGAAGCTGAAGACCGAACCGGCGCCGCGCGGCAACAACTTTTGCGCCAGCGTGTGGCTGGGGTGGGACTCCAGCAGGGGGTGGCCCACGCGGCTGACCAGCGGGTGGCTGGCCAAAAATTCGACCACCTTGGCGGTGTTGTCCATGTGGCGGGCCATGCGCAGCGGCAGGGTCTCGATGCCCTGCAGGATGAGCCAGGCGCTGTGCGGCGAGAGGCAGGCGCCGAAGTCGCGCAGGCCTTCGCGGCGGGCGCGCAGCAAAAAGGCGCCCACGGTGCTCTCCTCGCTGAAGACCATGTTGTGAAAGCCTTCGTAGGCGGCGGTCAGTTCGGTGAACTTGCCCGATTTCTCCCAGTCAAAGCTGCCCGCGTCCACCAGCACGCCGCCGATCACGGTGCCGTGGCCCGACAGGAACTTGGTGGCCGAGTGGTAGACCAGGTCGGCGCCGTGGTCAAACGGCTTGATCAGCCAGGGGGAGGTGAGGGTGGAGTCCACCAGCAAGGGCACGCCCGCCTCGTGGGCGATCTGGCTGACGGTGGGGATGTCCAGCACGTCCAGGCCCGGGTTGCCCACGGTTTCACCAAAAAACAGCTTGGTGTTGGGCCGCACGGCGGCGCGCCAGCCATCGATGTCGCCGGGTTGGACGAATGTGGTCTCGATGCCGAAACGCCGCATCGTGTAGTGCAGCAGGTTCTGCGAGCCGCCGTACAGCGCGGTGGACGCCACGATGTGGTTGCCCGCGCCCATGAGGGTGGCAACAGCCAGGTGCAAAGCGGCCTGGCCGCTGGCGGTGGCAATCGCGCCAATGCCGCCTTCAAGCGCCGCCACGCGTTGCTCCAGCACGGCGGTGGTCGGGTTGCTGATGCGGCTGTAGACGTGACCGGCCCGCTCCAGGTTGAACAGGGCGGCCGCCTGGTCGCTCGACTCGAAGACGAACGAGGTGGTCAGGTGGATGGGCACGGCGCGGGCGCCGGTGGCAGGGTCGGGGGCGGCACCGGCATGCAGCGCCAGGGTGTCGAAACCGGGGTCGGAATAGCCGGACATGGCAGGGTGTCTCCGATAAGTTATCTGAAAGCGCAAACCGCTACGCTCTCGCTCCATTGTGGGCTATATTGCTGCTCACCTCTGTCACACTCGCCATCCCGGAGAACCACCATGCAAGTCAGCGACATCCTGCGCGTCAAGGGCAACACCCTTTTCACCGCCCAGCCCGACCAGGCCCTGATGGATGCGGTCAGCTTCATGGCCGACAAGGACCTGGGCTCGCTGGTCGTCATGGACAAGGGCCAGGTGGCGGGCATGCTGACCTTCCGCGAGGTGATCCTGAAGATCGTGGCCAACGGTGGCCAGGTCGGCGCTTCCACCGTGAGCGACGCCATGGACAGCCAGCCGCTGACCTGCACCCCCGCCACCGCCATCGACGATGTCCGCCGCATGATGCTGGAGCGCCACGCCCGCTACATGCCGGTGGTCGACGGCACCATGCTCATGGGCGTGATCAGCTTTTATGACGTGGCCAAGGCCGTGGTCGACGCCCAGAACTTTGAAAACACCATGCTCAAGGCCTACATCCGCGACTGGCCAGCCGAGAAAGACGGGGCCTGAGCCCCTCTCCCGCTCTGGGATAATCCTCCCCCATGAGCGGCAATACCTTCGGACAACTCTTCGCTGTCACCAACTTCGGTGAATCCCACGGCCCGGCCATTGGCTGCGTGATCGACGGCTGCCCGCCGGGCATGGAACTGTCCGAGGCCGACATCCAGCCCGATCTGGACCGCCGCCGTCCGGGCACCAGCAAGTTCGTGACCCAGCGCAACGAGCCCGATGCGGTGCAGATCCTCTCGGGCGTGTACCAGGGCAAGACCACCGGCACGCCGATCTGTCTGCTGATCCAGAACACCGACCAGCGCAGCAAGGACTACGGCGACATCCTGCAGACCTTCCGCCCCGGCCACGCCGACTACAGCTACTGGCGCAAGTACGGCATCCGCGACCCGCGCGGTGGCGGCCGCTCTTCGGCCCGCCTGACGGCGCCCACGGTGGCCGCGGGCGCTGTGGCCAAAAAATGGCTCAAACAGAAGTTCGGCACCACCTTTGTCGGCTGCATGACGCAGATTGGCGAGGTGCCGATCGGCTTCGAGAGCTGGGACCATGTGCCCAACAACCCGTTTTTTGCCCCGGTGGCCGACGTGTCGGCGCTGGAGGACTATATGAACGCGCTGCGCAAGTCGGGCGATTCGTGCGGCGCGCGGCTGCGCGTGGTGGCGCGTGGCGTGCCCGTGGGCCTGGGCCAGCCGCTCTTTGACAAGCTCGACGCTGACATTGCCTACGCCATGATGGGCATCAACGCCGTCAAGGGGGTGGAGATTGGCGCCGGTTTCGGCTGTGTGACGCAAAAGGGCAGCACCGCCGGTGATTCGCTCACGCCCGAGGGCTTTGTGGGCAACAACGCGGGCGGCATTCTGGGCGGCATCAGCTCGGGGCAGGACATCGAGGTGTCGATCGCCATCAAGCCGACCAGCTCGATCCTGATTCCGCGCGAAACCATCGACTCCGAAGGCCACACCACCGAGGTCATCACCAAGGGCCGCCACGACCCGTGCGTGGGCATCCGCGCCACGCCCATTGCCGAGGCCATGCTGGCGCTGGTGCTGATGGACCACGCCTTGCTGCACCGTGCCCAGTGCGGTGACGTGCAGCACGACTTGCCGCCGATTGCTGCCGCCAAGCCCTGATGACGCCCACCCCCGATGCCGCATAACCGCCGGGCTCTGCTGCCGTTTTCGGCCCTGTCGGCCAGCTATTTCGCACACATCGGGTTTTTCAACCCCTACCTGCCGCTGTGGCTCAAGGACCTGGGCCTGGGCTTGGTCACCATCAGCCTGCTGACCTCGGTGCAGTCGTCCACACGCCTGTTTGCGCCCTACGTCTGGGGCTGGGTCAGCGACCACACGGGTGAGCGCGTCAAGCTGCTGCGCATCGGCGCGGTGGTGGCGCTGGCCTTTGCCTGCCTGCTGTGGCTGCAGCTGCCGCCCTTGTGGCTGGGGGTGGTGCTGTTTGTCATGTTCACCCACACCAGCGCCATGATGCCCATGAGCGAGGCGGCCATGGCCCACCTGGTCAGTCAGGGCGGGGTCTTTGATGCCAAGCGTTATGGGCGTGTGCGCCTGTGGGGCTCGATCGGCTTTCTGGTCACGGTGTTTGTGGCCGGGGCCTGGTTCGAGGCCTTTGGCATGCAGCAGTTTCCGACCATGACGGTGCTGGGCCTGCTGGCGGTGGCAGTGAGCGCCTTCTGGCTGCCGGACCTGAAAGAAGCGGTGCACCACGATGAGGTGCGCCCCGCCATCTGGCGGGTGCTGCGCCAGCCGCCGGTGCGCTGGTTTTTCGCCAGCGCGTTTTTCCATGTGCTCTCGCACATTGGCATCTACATCTTCTTCTCGCTCTACCTGGATTCGCTGGGCTACAGCAAGACCCTGATCGGCCTGATGTGGGCGGTGTCGGTGCTGGTGGAGATCGCCTGGTTTTTCTGGCAGTCGCGCTGGCTGCACCATCTGCCCCTGAGCGGCTGGCTGCTGCTGTGCGCCGCCGCCATGGTGCTGCGCATGGCGCTCACAGCCGCCTGGGCCGATGTGCTGCTGGTGCTGGTGCTGGCGCAGTGCCTGCACGCGCTGACCTTTGCGGCCCACCACACGGCCTGCGTGGCCATGGTGTCACACCACTTTCCGGCCCGGCTGCGCGGTCGTGGTCAGGCGCTTTATGCCGTGATTGCCTACGGTTTCCCGGGGGTGATCGGGGGCCTGGTGGGCGGCGTCATCAGCGACCGCTGGGGCCTGGCTTCGGTGTTCTGGGTGTCGGTGCTGACCAGCGCCCTGGCCGTGGCGGCCAGCTACAAGGTCTGGCGGCACCACCATCCTGTTGTCACGCCATGACTTTTGATCCCGCGACACTGCCTGACTTTTTGCCGCCCGCTCTGGCCCATGCCCTGTCGGGCGGCCAGCGCGCCGTCACGGTGCTGGACGGCGTTCAGACCGTCTGGCACGTCTGGGGGGCGGCCGAGCAGCCCGCTGTGGTGTTGTTGCACGGCGGCAGCGGCAGCTGGACCCACTGGGTGCGCAACATCGCCCCCCTGCGCGATGCAGGCTGGCGCGTGCTGGTGCCTGACCTGCCGGGCTTTGGCGATTCCGACCTGCCGCCAGGCTGCACCGATGTGCCGCAGCTGCCAGCGCACCTGCATGCCGGGCTGCAGCAGCTGGCCCCGCAGGGGCCGGTACAGATCGTGGGCTTTTCCTTTGGCGGTATGACGGGCGCCCTGTGGCTGGCCGAATACCCCGACGATGCGCAGGCGCTGGTGCTGGTGGGGGCGCCCGGGCTGGGCCTGACGGTGCCCGAGCGCATCCCGGTCAAGGGCTGGCGGCATTTGCCCACAGCCGAGCAGCAAAACGAGGTGCACCGCCACAACCTGATGGCGCTGATGTTTGAACATGCAGCCAGCCTGGACCCGCTGGCGCTGGCCCTGCACGCTGCCAACGTGGCGCGCGACCGCATGCCGCGCCGCCGCCTCTCAGGAACCCCCATCGTGGCCGAGGCGCTGCCACGGGTGCAGGCCCGCGTGAGCGCCATTTATGGCGAGCACGATGCGCTGTACCGCCAACGCCTGAGCGAGGTGCAAGAGGCCCTGCCGCGCTGGGCGCCTTGCTGGGGTCAGTGGCACACCATTGAGGGGGCTGGCCATTGGGTCATTTACGAAGCCGCCGATGCGTTCAACGCCGTGCTGCTCAAAACCTTGGCTTAGTGCCCTGGTTCAACCCAAGACCGAGAAATACTGCGCGACTTCGGGGCGAGCGCGGGGTTGACGAGGCTCGCCGATATGGCCGATGTTGATGAAACACAGGGCTTGCTCGTTGTCCTTCAGCGCAAAGAGCTGACGCAATGCCTGTGACTGCAGGGCCTTGCCGCTGGTCAGCGCGCTGCCCAGGCCAAACGCGGTGGCCATCAGCAGCATGTTCTGGATGGCTGCGCCAGCTGAAAGCACCCGCTCGGCGGCAGCAATCTCGGCAGGCTCACCACCCGTGCGCACCACAGCCAGAAGCAGCCACGGGGAACGCATGGCTTTCTCTCGCGCCTGGTTGCAGGCTGGTGCGTCGGCCTGAGGGTCGCGCTCGAGCAGGGCGTCGGCAAACGCCTGTCCCAGCGCAGCGCGGCGTTGCTCGGGCACTTCGATGAAGCGCAAGGGCAGG
>Ga0255192_1000144_pt1 | contig 13900 bp, 10 predicted proteins | sample Miss_Miss_RepC_8_2_FD_189950 | JGI IMG/M metagenome (GOLD analysis project Ga0255192, IMG submission 189950) | Freshwater microbial communities from Mississippi River, Louisiana, United States - Miss_Miss_RepC_8h | ecosystem: Environmental > Aquatic > Freshwater > River | place: USA: Louisiana...
GAACTGCTGGGTTGGGCGATGTACGACTTTGCCAATTCGGGCTACACCACCGTGGTCATCACGGCGGTGTTTGCCGCTTACTTTGTGGGTGGGGTGGCCGGCGGCGCGAGCTGGGCCACACTGGTCTGGACCATCGGGCTCAGCATTTCCTACGCGATCGTCATGCTGACCATGCCGGGCCTGGGCGCCTGGGCTGACCGGCATGCCGCCAAGAAGCGGCTGCTGTTGATGGTCACCTTGGGCTGCGTGGCTTCCACCGCAGCGCTGGCCTGGGTGCAGCCCGGGCAGGTGGCCCTTGGGTTGGTGCTGCTGGTGATCTCCAACACTTTTTATTCCTGGGGCGAGTCGCTGACAGCGGCGTTTTTGCCCGAACTGGCCCGGCCCGAAGCGATGGGCCGCGTGAGCGGCTGGGGTTGGGCTTTGGGTTACGTGGGCGGCATGCTCACGCTGGGCGTTTGCCTGGCCTACGTGCTGTCGGCGCAGGCGCGGCAGGAGAGCGCGGCGCAGTTTGTGCCGGTGACGATGTGGATCACGGCGGCCATCTACGGGCTGGCCGCCAGCGTGACGTTTGCATTGCTCAAAGAGCATGCCCGTCCGTCACTGGGCGAGGATCACCCTGCAGGCTTTGCCGCCCACCTGCTGCGCATGCGCCAGGCCTGGCGCGACAGCGTGGCTTATGCCGATTTCCGCCAGCTGATGGCCTGCGCCGTGGCCTACCAGGCCGGTGTGGCGGTGGCGATCTCGCTGGCGGCCATCTACGCCGAGCAGGTGGTGGGCTTTGCGCCGCAGGAGACCATGGTGCTGATCTTCGTGCTCAACATCGCGGCTTTTGTGGGCGCGTTTGTGTTTGGCCATGTGCAGGACCGGCTGGGTCACAAGCGGGCGCTGGGCTTGACGATCGCCGGCTGGATCGTGACCTGCATGCTGGCGGCGGCGTCGACCACCAAGGGCCTGTTCTGGGTGGCGGCGGCGGTGGCTGGCGTATTTTTGGGGTCGAGTCAGTCGGCTGGCCGCGCCATGGCGGGGCTGATGGTGCCGCCACAGCGGTTGGCCGAGTTTTTTGGTCTGTGGACCTTTGCCATTCGCCTGGCCAGCATCCTGGGGCCATTGAGCTATGGCCTCATCACCTGGGTCACCAGCGGCAACCATCGGCTGGCGATTGCTTCCACGGCCTTGCTGTTTGTGCTGGGGCTGTGGCTGTTGCGCCCGGTGGATGTGGCACGGGGCATGGCGGCGGCGCTCAAAGCGACCCGTCAGTAGGAGGCCGCCCCTGCGGCCGAAGCATTCGCGCGCAGGGGCGTGCTCCTACAAGGGGATGACGGTGCGCTGGCAGCCCTGCGGCGGCAGATGCAGCCAGCGCTGCGCGGCGGCCTGCAGTCCGGCCAGATCGCCGGTGGTGAAGAGCTGAAGGCGTCCCGCAAGGGTATGTGGTGCAGGGCCGGCATGCAGCAGGCCGCCGGCTTCGAGCAGGCGACGGGTCTGGCGGGCCACGGGCGCGCCGGTGGAGACCAGTTGTACGTCGGGCCCCAGCAATGCCTGCAGTTCTTCCTGCGCGAACACATAGTGCGTGCAGCCCAGCACCAGGGTGTCGATCTGCCCGGGGGCCTGACCAAAATCGCCCAGCGCCCGGGTGTAGCTGCGCAGCAGCCGGGTGACTTCGGCTGGCGCCCGGTCCTGGTGTGCGGGCAGGGTGGTTTGTTCGATGGCCAGTGCCAGGCCGTTGCAGGCGCAGACCTCAAATTCGGCTGAGCCTTGCAGGCTGGACAGCAGACGCTGGAATTTCTCGCTGGCCACTGTACCGCGCGTGGCCATCACGCCCACTCGCCCGGTGCGCGTGAGCTGGGCTGCGGGTTTGATGGCAGGCTCCACGCCAATCAGAGGCAAATGCGGGTGGTGGTGACGCAATTCCTGGATGGCCGCCGCCGTGGCGGTGTTGCAGGCCACCACCAGCGCCTTGATCCGGTGTTCGCGCACCAGGTGGTGGGCAATCGCCAGGCTGCGCTGGCGCACGAACAGGTCGGTCTTTTCCCCATAGGGCGCGTGGCCGTTGTCAGCCAGGTAGACAAAATGCTCGTGCGGCAGTTCGGCCAGCAGGGCCTGCAGCACGCTCAGGCCGCCAATGCCGCTGTCGAAAACGCCGATGGGCTGCTGTGCGCTCATGGTCGCTCCACCAAGAAAAAGGCCGCTTGCGCGGCCTTTTGTGCTTGGGTCATCAGCCTGCGGTGACCGAGATGCCCTTGAACTCGCCGCTGGCGATGCGCTTTTCCCACTCGGCCGGGCCGGTGATGTGGGCGCTGGTGCCGCCGGCGTCCACCGCCACGGTCACGGGCATGTCGACCACGTCGAATTCGTAAATGGCTTCCATGCCCAGGTCGGCAAAGCCCACCACCTTGGCGCCCTTGATGGCCTTGGACACCAGGTAAGCGGCGCCACCCACGGCCATGAGGTAGGCCGACTTGTGCTTTTTGATCGCCTCGATGGCGGTCGGGCCGCGTTCGGCCTTGCCCACCATGGCGATCAGGCCGGTCTGGGCCAGCATCATGTCAGTGAACTTGTCCATGCGGGTGGCGGTGGTCGGGCCGGCGGGGCCCACCACTTCGTCGCGCACCGGGTCGACCGGGCCGACGTAATAGATCACGCGGTTGGTGAAGTCCACCGGCAGCTTTTCGCCCTTGGCCAGCATGTCCTGGATGCGCTTGTGCGCAGCGTCGCGGCCGGTGAGCATCTTGCCGTTGAGCAGCAGGGTCTGGCCGGGTTTCCAGCTGGCCACTTCTTCCTTGGTCAGGGTGTTGAGGTCCACGCGCTTGCTGGTCTGGGTGTTGGGCTGCCAGTCGACCTTGGGCCACAGGTCGAGCGAAGGCGCGTCCAGATACACCGGGCCCGAGCCGTCCATCACGAAATGGGCGTGGCGGGTGGCCGCGCAGTTGGGGATCATGGCCACGGGCTTGGAGGCCGCGTGCGTGGGGTACATCTTGATCTTGACGTCCAGCACCGTGGTCAAGCCGCCGAGGCCCTGCGCGCCAATGCCCAGGGCGTTGACCTTTTCGTAGAGCTCCAGACGCAGTTCTTCAACCTGGTCGAGCTTCTCGCCGCGCGCGCTCTTGGCCTGCAGTTCGTACATGTTCAGGTCGTCCATCAGGCTTTCCTTGGCCAGCAGCACCGCCTTCTCAGCCGTGCCGCCGATGCCGATGCCCAGCATGCCCGGCGGGCACCAGCCGGCGCCCATGGTCGGCACGGTCTTGAGCACCCAGTCGACCAGGTTGTCGCTGGGGTTCATCATGACCATCTTGGATTTGTTTTCCGAGCCGCCACCTTTGGCCGCCACGGTAATGTCGACTTTGTCACCGGCCACGATCTCGGTGAAGATCACGGCGGGGGTGTTGTCCTTGGTGTTCTTGCGGGCGAAAAGCGGGTCGGCCACCACCGAGGCGCGCAGCGCGTTGTCGGGGTTCATGTAGCCACGGCGCACGCCTTCGTTGATGGCGTCTTCCAGGCTGCCGGTGAAGCCTTCCCAGCGCACATTCATGCCGACTTTCAGGAAGACGTTGACGATGCCAGTGTCCTGGCAGATCGGGCGGTGGCCCAGCGCGCTCATCTTGCTGTTGGTCAGGATCTGCGCCATCGCGTCCTTGGCGGCAGGGCTTTGCTCGCGCTCGTAGGCGCGGGCCAGGTGCTCGATGTAGTCGGCCGGGTGGTAGTAGCTGATGTACTGCAGGGCCCCTGCGATGGATTCAATCAGGTCGTTTTGTCGGATGACGGTCATGGGAGGACTTTCAGGGAAAACGGGAAATCAGTGGTCGGACGGGACAGTGTGAGACATCAACCGGTCGGCCAGGGCAATGGCCAGTGCGCTGAACAGGAACGCGATGTGGATCACGGTTTGCCAGATCAGCACTTTTTCGTCGTAGTTGGCCGCGTTGATGAAGGTCTTGAGCAGGTGAATCGAGCTGATGCCGATGATGGCGGTTGCCAGCTTGACCTTGAGCACCGAGGCATTCACATGGCTGAGCCATTCGGGTTGGTCGGGATGGCCTTCCAGGTTCAGGCGCGAGACGAAGGTTTCGTAGCCGCCCACAATCACCATGATGAGCAGGTTAGAGATCATGACCACGTCGATCAGGCCCAGCACCACCAGCATGATCACGGTTTCATTGAGGGCGGTCAGGGGAGCGTCGCTTTTGTAGCCGATGCTGGTGATCAGGGTCTGCAGCGCATGCTGGTTGCCAAATGCGGCCTCGAGCAGGTGCACCAGCTCAACCCAAAAGTGAAACACGTATACCGCCTGGGCAGCAATCAGGCCCAGGTACAGCGGCAGTTGTAGCCAGCGGCTGGCAAAGATCAGATTGGGCAGGGGTTTGAGGGGTGAGGTCACGGAAGGTTTGGAGTCGGACATGGGGTTGGCATCAGGGTCTGCATGGCTGGCGCAGAACGAACCAATTCTAGTGGTTGTCTGTGTGCAGATACCCCGGACAGCATGCAAGCCAGATGTCAGTCAGTAGGTTGTAAGAGCCAAGGCAGACAGTCTCGCCCATTCAATTCGTCACGTTCAAGTCCAAGGAGACAAGACCCCATGAGCGCCAACGCCATCTACCAACCCAGCGAAGCCTTCGTCAAGAACGCACATGTCTCCGGCATGGCCGCCTACCAGGCGCTGTGCAAGGAAGCCGAGACCGATTACGAAGGCTACTGGGGCCGTCTGGCCAAGGAACTGATCACGTGGGAAAAGCCCTTCACCAAGGTGCTCAACGAATCGAACGCGCCGTTCTTCAAATGGTTTGAAGACGGCACACTCAACGTGTCCTATAACTGCCTGGACCGCAACATTGAAAAAGGCCTGGGCGACAAGACCGCGCTGATCTTCGAAGCCGATGGCGGCGAAGTGACCAAGGTCACCTACAGCCAGCTGCTGGCCAAGACCTGCCAGTACGCCAACGCGCTCAAGAGCCTGGGCGTGAAAAAGGGCGACCGTGTGATGATCTACATCGCCATGTCGATCGATGGCGTGGCCGCCATGCAGGCCTGCGCCCGCATCGGTGCCACCCACTCGGTGGTGTTTGGAGGCTTCTCGGCCCAGTCCCTGCGTGACCGCCTGGAAGACACTGGCGCCGTGGCCCTGATCACCGCCGACTGCCAGGTGCGCGGCGGCAAGCAGCTGGCCCTCAAATCCATCGTCGACGAAGCCATTGCCCTGGGCGGTTGCGACAAGCTCAAGCACGTGCTGGTGGTCAAGCGCGGCAACATGGACATCGCCATGACCGCCGGCCGCGAGCTGTGGATGGCGGATGTGGCCGACAAGCAGCCCACCACCTGTGAACCCGAGTGGGTTGAGGCTGAGCACCCGCTGTTTTTGCTCTACACCTCTGGCTCTACCGGAAAACCCAAAGGCGTTCAGCACTCGTCGGGCGGCTACCTGTTGCACGCTGCCCTGACCACCAAGTGGACCTTTGACCTCAAGGACAACGACGTCTTCTGGTGCACCGCCGACATTGGCTGGGTGACCGGCCACACCTACATCACCTACGGCCCCTTGGCGCTGGGTGGCACCGAGATCGTGTTCGAAGGCGTGCCGACTTACCCGGATGCTGGCCGCTTCTGGAAGATGATCCAGGACCACAAGGTCTCGATCTTCTACACGGCCCCCACCGCCATCCGCTCGCTCATCAAGGCTGCCGAGTCCAACGACGCCGTGCACCCCAAGAGCTACAACCTGTCCAGCCTGCGCCTGCTGGGTTCGGTGGGTGAGCCGATCAACCCGGCCGCCTGGGAGTGGTATTACCAGCACGTGGGCGGCAGCCGTTGCCCGATCGTCGACACCTTCTGGCAGACCGAGACCGGCGGCCACATGATCACTCCGCTGCCCGGCGTGACGCCCATGGTGCCCGGTTCCTGCACACTGCCTTTCCCGGGCATCCAGGCCGCCATCGTGAGCGAAACCGGCGAAGACATGCCCAATGGCCAGGGCGGCATTCTGGTCGTCAAGAAGCCCTGGCCGTCCATGATCCGCACCATCTGGGGCGACCCCGAGCGTTTCAAGAAGTCCTACTACCCCGACGACTTCAAGGGCAAGTACTACCTGGCTGGCGACGGTGCCATCCGCGACGAGAAGACCGGTTACTTCACCATCACCGGCCGCATCGACGACGTGCTGAACGTGTCAGGCCACCGCATGGGTACGATGGAAATCGAATCGGCGCTGGTCAGCTGCACCGAGCTGGTGGCTGAAGCCGCTGTGGTGGGCCGCCCCGACGAGACCACCGGCGAAGCCATCTGCGCCTTCGTGGTGCTCAAGCGCCCACTGCCCACGGGCGACGAGGGCAAGGCGATTGCCAAGCAGCTGCGCGATCACATCGCCAAGGAAATCGGCCCGATCGCCAAGCCCAAGGACATCCGCTTTGGCGAGAACCTGCCCAAGACCCGTTCGGGCAAGATCATGCGCCGCTTGCTGCGTTCTCTGGCCAAGGGTGAGGAAATCACTCAGGACACCTCCACCCTGGAGAACCCGCACATCCTGAGCCAGCTGGGCCAGGCTTACTGATACGGTTTTCGCCTCGCTTTTCGGCCGCGGGGGCGGCCTCCTACAGCAAACGCTTTGTAGGAGGCCGCCCCCGCGGCCGAAAGCTTTTTACGAGCAAGCTCAGGACTTCATGCCCAGTCCCAGCCGTTCGATGGTGCGCTTTTCCTTCACGTAGCTGGCCAGGATGAAGTTGGTGTAGGCCTCGCTGTCCATGTAGATCACCGGCTGGTCGTATTTTTCGAATGCCGCAAGCACCGCGGGATCGCTCAGCGTTTTCTTGAAAGCGTCCTGCAGTTTGCGCACGATGGCCGGATCCATGCCGCGCGGGCCGCCGATGCCGAAGGGCGAGTCGGAGACCGTGTCGTAGCCCAGTTCGTTGAGCGTCGGTACTTTGGGCCAGCGCTTGGTGCGCTTGCTGCCGTAGGTGGCCAGCAGGCGCAGGGCGCCCGAGTCCACATGGGGCGCCCATCCGGTGGCGTCGCTGTGGGCGTTGATGTGGCCCCCCAGCAGGGCCTGCAGACCATCCGCGCTGCCCTTGAAAGGCACATGGGTGAGCTGGATGCCGGCTTTGCTGGCGAACTCTTCCACTGCCAGGTGTGGGGTGGTGCCATTGCCGGTGGAGCCGTAGCTGAATTTACCCGGGTTGGCTTTGGCATAGTCGACCAGGTCTTTCACCGTCTTGAAAGGCGAGTCGGCTTTCACCACGATGCCAAAGGTATAGCCCGTGAGGCAGGCAATGTAGGTGAAGTCCCGCAGCGGATCGAATTGCATCTTTTGCATGTGCGGCAGGCGAGCCACCCCAATGGTCAGTTGCGAGAGGGTGTAGCCATCGGGCGCGGCCTTGACCAGCTCGTTGGGTCCGAGCATGCCGCTGGCGCCGGGCTTGTTCTCGACGATGACCTGCTGGCCCAGCACCTTGGTGGCACTGTCGGCGAGGGCACGCATCACCATGTCGCTCGAGCCTGAAGCCGGCCAGGGGCAGATGAGCTTGATCGGGCGATTCGGAAAGTTCTGCGCTTGGGCCAGTGCAGGCAGGGCCAAGCTGGCGGCGGCGGCACTGCCGGCCTGAAGAAACTGTCGGCGGTGGAATTCGGTCATCGTGGGTCTCCTTGAATGTTTGTGCCGCCATTCAAAGCAAACTTGTGCCGACCGGCAAGAGGGACAACCCCCGGCGGAGGTCGCCTGTGGGACGCGCTCAGTCGCCCAGCACGATCCCTTCTCGCCTGGGGTCGGCGCCGCCGAACCAGCCGGTGGCGGTCCGCTCGATGGCTTGCAGGCCGCTGGTCATCTCCATCTCGCGCACTTCGTGACCGCGGGTCTTCAGTGCTTCGGTCATGGCCAGGCCAAAGCGCCCAGATTCCAGAAGGGTGGGGCCATTCAACGAGCCGAAATTGGGCAGGCTGATGGCCTGTTGGGCATTGAGTCCACCGTGCAGCGTGCCAGCCAGCAGCTTGGCGGTGTAGTGGATGATCAGTGCCCCGCCCGGGCTGCCGCCGCTCATGAGCAGCTCGCCGCTGGCCTTGTCGAACACCAGCGTGGGCGACATGGACGAACGCGGACGCTTGCCCGGCTCGACCCGGTTGGCGATCGGGCGGCCCTGCGCATCCGTTGCGGCGAAACTGAAATCGGTGAGCTGGTTGTTGAGCAGAAAGCCGCCGGGGCGTGCAGGATCGGTCGTGACCATGCGGCGCGCACCGAAAGCAGCTTCGATGGTGGTGGTCATGGCCACGGCGCGGCCGTGCGCATCGACCACGCTGATGTGGCTGGTGCCGTACTCGGGCTGCATCGGCATGGGCGCGAAAGATGTCTTGGTACCGCCCGGCTGGCCGGGTGGCGCCACTTTCATGGATTGCGCGCCGATCAGTGTGCTGCGCAGGCGCAGGTAGTCGGGCGCCAGCAGGCTGCGCCAGTCGCCACCCGGTGCGCTGACGAAATCCGGGTCGGCCACAAACTGTGCGCGGTCCGCAAAGGCCAGGCGCGAAGCTTCGGTGTAGCGGTGGACAAAGTCGGGCGAGGGCAGTCCACCCGCCCATTCGGCACCTTGCGGTGTGGTGTGCCCAAGCAGGCCCAGGATCTGTCCAATGGCGATCTGGCCTGAAGACGGGGGTGGAAAACCGCAGATGCGGTAGGTGCGTGCCCGCGCCGTGTGGTCAAGACACAGTGCTTCTCGTTCGCGCGGCCGGTAGGTCTGCAGGTCGTCCAAGCTCAGGGCACCGGCCAGTGGCGGCTGGGCAGTGCGTGCCACGATGGCCTGCGCCACAGGACCTTCGTGCAAGGCGCGGCTGCCCTGCGCTGCAATGCGACGCAGCACATGGGCGTATTCGGGATTGCGCAACACATGTCCGACTGGCCAGGCCTGGCCCTTCGCGTCATAAAAGAAGCGGGCCGCCAGCGGGTCTTTTCTGAGGTGCGGGTCGTTCTGCAACAGCGTGTGCAGGCGCGGACTGACCTGAAAGCCCTGCTCGGCCAGGGTGATGGCCGGTGTGAACAGTTGCCCCCAGGGCAGCGTGCCGTGCTGGCGGTGCGCGGTTTCAAGCATGCGTACAGCGCCAGGTACGCCCACTGCACGGCCGCTGAGCACCGCTTCATCAAAAGGCAGGGGCTTGCCGTTTTCCAGAAACATGTCCGTGCGGGCGCCGGCCGGGGCGGTTTCGCGGCCATCGAAGGCTTGCACGCGGCGCCCGTCAAAGTGCAGCAAGAATGCCCCGCCACCAATTCCACTGGACTGCGGCTCCACCAGTCCCAGCACCAGTTGCACTGCGATGGCGGCGTCCAGTGCCGAGCCGCCGGCCCGCAGGAGTTGAAGTCCGGCATCGGTCGCCAGCGGGTTGGCGGCCGCCACCGCCTGCCGGCTGTAGGCCCAGCCTGGCTTGTCGGTATGGCCGCTGGCGGCCTCGGGCTGCTCGGGCACGCTGTAGCGCCAGGCACTGACGGGTGGCTGGCTGCTGCAGGCGGTCAGCAGCGCCAGGGTGAGCAGGCTCAGGGGCAGGAACTTGTTCATGTGTCCATGCTAGCGCTCCAATCGACAACAGGCCCCCAAAGGCCTGTCGCGTGGGTGGCGTGAAGTTCAGTTCACTTCGGTGCCAGGCGGATGGCGCCATCCAGGCGGATGACTTCGCCGTTGAGCATGTCGTTTTCGATGATGTGCTTGGCCAGCTTGGCGTAGTCTTGCGGGGTACCCAGGCGGCTGGGGAAGGGCACACCAGCGGCCAGCGCGTCCTGCACCTCCTGTGGCATGCCAAACAGCATGGGGGTGCCGAAGATACCGGGGGCAATGGTCATGTTGCGGATGCCGTTGCGCGCCAGGTCGCGGGCGATGGGCAGGGTCATGCCGACCACGCCCCCTTTGGAGGCGGCATAGGCGGCTTGCCCGATCTGTCCGTCGTAGGCGGCGACGCTGGCGGTGCTGATGAGCACACCACGCTCGCCGGTGGCTTCGGGTTCGTTCTTGCACATGGCTTGAGCCGCCAGGCGGATCATGTTGAAAGTGCCCACCAGGTTGACCATGATGGTCTTGGTGTAGACACCGAGGTTGTGGGCGCCGCTCTTGCCCACGGTCTTTTCGGCGGGGGCGATGCCCGCGCAGTTGATGAGGCCCATCAGCTTGCCCAGGGAGAGGGCTTTAGCGACCACGGCCTGGCCGTCGGTTTCGCTGCTGACATCGCACTTGACGAAGGCGCCACCGATCTCCTTGGCCACGGCTTCGCCTTTTTCAGCCTGCATGTCGGCGATCACCACCTTGCCGCCGTTGGCCGCCAGCATGCGCGCCGTGCCTTCGCCCAGGCCCGAAGCCCCACCAGTCACGATGAAAACCTTGCCTTGAATGTCCATGTCTCGCTCCTGAGATGATTGACGTTAACGTAAACGTTAATTATGCACAACTGCTTACCTTTTGGCCACGCGGTGTAGTTCTCAGGGTGTATGGTCGGGGACGCTCAGCCTTCCTAGCATGCTGCAACGCCCACCAAGGGACAGGAGCAGAAGATGGAAATGCCGTTCAAGGATATGCCTGTGGCCGATCGGCTGGTGCGATCGGATCGGGACCGGCGCGCCCGCGAGTTGCTGGCCGAGGCTGGCATCATGGTCAATGGTGGACGTCCCTGGGACATGCGCATCCACCACCCGGACACGCTTGACCGAGTCCTCAGCCGGGGCAGTCTGGGTCTGGGCGAGAGTTACATGGACGGCTGGTGGGACAGTGAGCGCGTGGACGAGCTGATCTGCAGGGTCTTGCAGGCCCGGCTGGATCAGCAGGTGGGGCGGCCTGGCTGGTGGTGGGCCTTGTTGCGGGCCAGATTGACGAATCTGCAATCGCTCAACCGGGCCTGGCAAGTGGGGCGGGTGCATTACGACCTGGGCAACGAGCTCTACGCCGCCATGCTGGACCCGAGCATGGCCTACAGCTGCGGCTACTGGGCGCAGGCCACAGATCTGGCGCAGGCGCAGCAGGCCAAGCTGGAACTGGTCTGCCGCAAGCTCCAACTGTCGCCGGGCATGACGCTGCTGGACATCGGTTGCGGCTGGGGCAGCCTGATGTTGCACGCCGCGCGCCACCATGGTGTGCAGTGCGTCGGCTTGACGGTTTCGCGGGAACAGGCCGCCTGGGGCCAGGCGCACGCACAGGGCCTGCCGGTGCGCTTCGAGCTGATGGACTACCGCCAGTTCAACCCCGAGGGCAAGGTCCGCTTCGACCGCGTGGCCTCGATCGGCATGTTCGAGCATGTGGGCCGCAAGAATTACCGCGCGTATTTCGACATGGCGCACCGTTGCCTGAGCGATGAGGGGCTCTTTCTGCTGCACACCATTGGCAAGAACCAGTCGGGTGCCAGCACCGATCCTTGGATTGAGAAATACATTTTTCCGAACGGTGAATTGCCCTCGATGGCCGAGCTGGCGTTTTATGCCGAAGACTTTGTGGTGGAAGACTGGCACAACTTTGGCGCCGATTACGACCGCACGTTGATGGCCTGGCACGAGCGTTTTGAAGACGCCTGGCCCAGACTGAGCCAACGCTACGACGAGCGCTTTTACCGGATGTGGCGTTACTACCTGTTGTGTTGCGCTGGTACATTCAGGGCCCGTGACAACCAGCTGTGGCAAGTGGTGCTGTCACCGCGCGGTGTGCCAGGGGGCTACCGCCGTCCCTTGCTTTGAAAGACCTTCATGCCCTTGTTGTCCCGCGTGTTCATGGCCCTGGGGGCCGTATTTGCCGCGCTGTCGGTGGCCCTGTCGGCTGCGGCGGCGCATGTGCCGGCGCTGCAGCAGGCGGGCGCGTCGTTTGCGGCCGCACTGGAGCAACAGCAGTTTCATGCCTTGGGTCTGGTGCTGGTGGGACTGTTGCTGGACCGACGCGCCAGCCTCTGGCTGGCGGCATCGGGGGCGCTGATGCTGGTGGGCATGCTGCTGTTCTGTCTGAACATCCATGTCCGCATCCTCTGGGGCTGGGATGCGGCGCGCGCCCTGGTTCCTGCAGGCGGCAGCGCCTTCATCTTGGCCTGGCTGGCCTTGGCCGTGGGTGTGCTTTGGCCAGAGCGTTGATCAGTGGCGGATCAGGTGGTCAAAGGCGCTGAGCGCGGCCTTGGCGCCTTCGCCTGCGGCGATCACGATCTGCTTGTAGGGCACCGTGGTGCAATCACCGGCTGCGAACACCCCGGGCACATTGGTGTGGCCCTTGGCGTCCACCACAATCTCGCCGAACTTTGACAGCTCGACCGTGCCCTTGAGCCATTCGGTGTTGGGCACCAGACCGATCTGCACGAACACGCCGGCCAGTTCCACATGATGCTCGGTGCCGTTGGCGCGGTCCTTGTAGCGCAGGCCATTGACCTTGCTGCCGTCGCCGGTGATTTCGGTCGTCTGCGCATTCACATGGATGGTGACGTTGGGCAGGCTCTTGAGCTTGTCCACCAGCACGGCGTCGGCCTTGAGCTGGTCGGCAAATTCCACCAGCGTGACGTGTTCGACAATGCCGGCCAGGTCAATGGCGGCTTCGACGCCCGAGTTGCCGCCGCCAATGACGGCCGTGCGCTTGCCTTTGAACAGAGGGCCATCGCAGTGCGGGCAGTATGCCACGCCCTTGTTTTTGTACTCGGCTTCGCCGGGCACGTTCACATTGCGCCAGCGGGCACCGGTGGAGAGGATCACGGTCTTGGCCTTGAGGGTGGCACCGTTCTCCATCTGCACCTGCACCAGACCGTCCGGGCCGGCAGGGATCAATTTGTCGGCCCGCTGCAGGTTCATGATGTCCACACCGTAGTGACGCACCTGGGCCTCGAGCGCAGCGGCAAACTTGGGGCCGTCGGTTTCGAGCACCGAGATGTAGTTTTCGATCGCCATGGTGTCATTGACCTGACCACCGAAGCGCTCGGCGGCCACGCCCACGCGGATGCCCTTGCGGGCGGCGTACACGGCGGCAGCTGCGCCAGCGGGGCCACCGCCAACGATCAGCACTTCAAACGGATCCTTGGCATTGAGCTTGGCCGCATCGCGGCTGGCGGCGCCGGTGTCGAGTTTGGCCACGATCTCTTCCACGCTCATGCGGCCCGAGGCAAACACCTCGCCGTTCAGGAAGACCATGGGCACGGCCATGATCTGGCGCTCTTCGACTTCCTTCTGGAAAGCACCGCCTTCGATGACCGTGGTCTTGACCTTCGGGTTGAAGATGGCCATGAGCGACAGTGCCTGCACCACGTCCGGACAGTTGTGGCAGGTCAGGGACATGTAGACCTCGAAACTGAAGTCACCGTCGAGGGCCTTGATGCTGTCGATCACGTCCTGCTCCACCTTGGGCGGGTGGCCGCCGGTCCAGAGCAGGGCCAGCACCAGCGAAGTGAACTCGTGCCCCAGCGGCAGGCCGGCAAAGCGCGCGCCTTGGGTTTCACCCTCGCGTGCCACCACGAAAGACGGTTTGCGAGCATCGTTGCCTGAGGTGTCGAGCGTGACCTTGTCCGACAGGCTGACGATGGTCTCCAGCAAGGCCTTCATGTCCGTGCCGGTTTCGCTGTCGTCGAGCGAAGCGATCAGGCGGATCGGCTGGCGCAGCAGGCCAAGGTATTGCTGAAGCTGGGTTTTGAGGCTGTCGTCGAGCATGGTGTTTCTCCTTCAGGGTGCAGTCGACCAGACCCATGCTTGTGGCACAGGCCGGAATTTCAGGGGGGGGGGAATCGTTGGGCAAAGCGCACGGCCGGATGACCATGCGCTGCACTCAACGCCCTGCAGGGCAGGGCATGAGTCGCAAGGTTTAGATCTTGCCGACCAGGTCGATCGAGGGGGCCAGGGTCTTGGCGCCTTCTTTCCACTTGGCGGGGCACACTTGGCCGGGGTTGGCAGCGGTGTACTGGGCGGCCTTGAGCTTGCGCAGGGTTTCGGAGACGTCACGTGCGATCT